>PJEL010003261.1_pt1 | contig 14103 bp, 13 predicted proteins | sample 1853271 | NCBI WGS metagenome assembly PJEL01 (sample SAMN08108733, study PRJNA415343) | Invertebrate metagenome, whole genome shotgun sequencing project. | host: Globobulimina | place: Sweden: Gullmar Fjord | collected 2015-08 | reverse complement strand
CTGGGCTGCGCCGGTACAGCGCGCCGTCGCAAGCGCTGACGACCTGACCGGCGGATCTTGCCAGTCGCCGGGCTTACCGCAAAAGAGTTCGACTTTCCTCTCCCTGCCCCATTGACGGCACCGCGCGATTCGCCGGACACTCCCCGCAAAGCACCGCAGCGACAAGATGGGGAGATGAGGCATGCCGAAATCCCAACAGGGTGACGCCCATACTTACGGGGGCGTCGTCAAGGACCCCCTCGACCTTCGCGACCTGATTTACGAGAGCGGTCTCTTCGAACTGCCTTTCAAAATCGACAATCGCCCCATCGTCCCCGTGCTTCTCAACCAGGGACGAGAGGGCGCCTGCACCGGCTTCGGCCTCGCCGCCGTGGTGAATTTCCTGCACCACAACCGCTCGGACTTCTCCACAGCCAGGCGCAGCAGCTACAAGAAGAAAGAAAACGGCGCCAGTGCGCGCATGCTCTACGAGATGGCCAAGCGCTACGACGAGTGGAAGGGCGAAAACTACCAGGGCTCTTCAGTTCGCGGCGCCATGAAGGGCTGGTCGCGCCATGGTGTTTGCACCTGGAAGGACTGGCCCTATCAATCCAACGACCCCGGCCGCCTGGACCCGAAGCGTCAGCGCGCCGCACTGGCTCACCCGCTCGGAGCCTACTACCGGGTCCGTCACCTCTACCTGAACCAGATGCAGGCCGCCCTCGCCGAGGCGGGGATCGTCTACGCCTCGGCTTCGGTCCACAAGGGCTGGCATCACGTCGGGCCCGACGGGCGCATCCCCTACAGCAAGGAAATGATCGGTGGCCATGCCTTCGCCATCGTCGGTTACGACGACCTGGGCTTTTGGGTACAGAATTCCTGGGGGCCGCGCTGGGGTAACAAAGGCTTCTGCCACCTGGGCTACGACGACTGGCTGGAGAACGGCCACGACTGCTGGGTCGCGCGCCTCGGCGTGCCGGTTCTGAGCCTGCCCGGGGACAGCTCGCTGGTCCGCGGGCGCGCCGCCGAGTTCGGTTTCATTCCCGACGAGTCAGTGGTGCTGGACACCATCCGCCCGCACTTCGTGAACCTCGGCAACGACGGGCGTTTCTCGGCCTCGGGCATCTATTCCAGCGACGAGGAGGAGGTCGACGAGGTGGTGCTCGGCGGTTTCAAGAAGGCGCCGGCGCAGGGCAGTGACCCCAAGAAACTGCTGATCTACTGCCACGGAGGGCTGAACAGCGAAAAGGCCTCGGCTTCCCGCGTCGCCTCGATGCTGCCTTACTTCCGGGGCAACGGCATCTATCCCGTCCACTTCATGTGGGAGACAGGCATGCTCGAGTCCGTCGGCGGCATCGTCGCCGACGCTTTCCGCCGGGGCCGCTTTCAGGGCTGGTCGGACTCCATGGAGGAACGCTTCTTCGACCTGCTCGATGAGGGTATCGAACTGGGCGTCAAGCCACTGGGCAAGCCGTTGTGGAACCAAATCAAGGACAACGCCGCCCGCGCTTCCGTCGATCCCGACGGCGGCGCACTCTATACCGCGGCGCGTATCGCCGACTGCTTCACCCGTCTGGACGGCAAGGCGGAACTGCACCTGGCCGGCCACAGCGCCGGCAGCATCTTCATCGCGCACCTGATGCCGGTGCTGGCGGCGCTGGATTTGCCGGTGAAGTCGCTGACGCTCTATGCGCCGGCCTGCTCCCTGGATCTCTTCGAGGCCAACATCGCCAAACACCTGGACAAGCTGGTGGAACGTTTCGCCCTGTTCAATCTGACTGATCCTGTCGAACGCGGCGACAACGTCCACCGGACCTACCACAAGAGCCTGCTCTATCTGGTGTCGGAAGCCTTCGAACAGCGCCACCGGATGCCGCTCCTGGGCATGGAGGCTTTTGTCACGCCGTCGAAGAAAGCCAAGGCCGCCATGTCGGAAGCAGACCGCAAGCAGGTGGCACGGGTGCAGCGCGCCCTCGGCAAGCACCCGCAGGACAACGGCAAGACGGCGATCCGCGCGCTGAACATCCCCAACTCGATCAAGCTGGAGTCGCACAGCACCAGTCACGGTGGGTTTGACAACGACGAGGCGACGTTGAATTCGACCCTGCGCATCGTTACCGGCAAGCAAAAGCTCGCCAAGACTTTCTAGGGCGAGGATTGCCAGTAGTGGGGCCGGGCGGCGGTGTAGTTTTTCTGTAGTGCCGGCCGTGTCGTGGACAATGGAAACAAAATACGGCGGCGGTCGCCCCAGGGGCAAAAGCCGGGCTCTGTGAAGACTAACGAAGAACCCGGTATCGACTTAACCACAGTACAGTATGGTTAATAATGTCGTAAGAAATTCTATTGAAGCGTTTATTTATCACAGCCCTGTTTGATCTATACATGGAAGATATTGGATTGTTCCTGACGAGAAGCCAATTGCTGTGAAAATGACCTGTAGATATACTCACCGCTATTGAATTTAATGTCGTAGCAGAACCGGGGCTTGTTGCAGGCGGCAGGTCACGCGAGCCGAACGAATACGAGCAAGACTGACAACGGAGGGGAAACCATGGCGGCGGTTGCAGGCGAATTACAGGCACTACCCTTCGGGTCGCTGATCGGCGGCCCGCTAGACGCGGCGATCGAGGCGCAGGCCCGGGCCGCGATGTCTTCCGTGAATTTCATCCGCTCCATCGGCTTCGACGACAAGGGCGCGGTTCAGAACATCACCTTCACGGCCAAGAAGGGCGATGTCGAAAGTGAAATCACGGTGCCGCTGCTGACCATCGTGCCGATTCCCTTCATCCGCATCGACGAGATGACCATCGACTTCAAGGCCAACATCTCCTCGAGCACGGAGAGCGAAGACAAGACGATGCAGTCGGTCAATAAGGCCGCCAAGGTCAGCGCCAGCGCCCGCTATCTCTTTTTCAAGGCGAACCTGGAAGCTTCGATTTCTTCCAAGAAGGATTCGGAATCGACCAAGAATTCCAAGTACGCGGTGGAAACCACCATCGATGTCCACGTCCACGCGGTGCAGGACGAGCTGCCGGCCGGTCTCGCCAAGATGCTGAACATCCTGGCCGACACCATCCAGGCGCCGCCGGCCGCTGTCGAAGCACCGCCTGCGCGTGGCGGTGGCGGTGGCGGTGGCGCCGGAGGCGGCGGGGGAAACTGATCACGCTGGGGCCGCCGCAGGACGCTGTCCTGCCCGGCCGTCCCGGCGTCGTCGCCCGTATGCGCCTCGTGCAGACTCGGCTGTGGCGTGGGGTGGTGGATTGGCTCGGCGGCTGGCGCAGAGGGCGTGGCCTGGCCTAGGCGTCGAGGAAAGAAATCAAAAGCTGTCCGGCAAAGGGCGGCGAACGCCAAGGGGGAGGCGGAGTAGAACCGAATGGCCGATCTTCAACAGGTCGTAGGCGCAATCCTGCGCGATCTGGCAAAGTCGCGCTTCAGCGCCGACCTCTATTCGCGCTCGATTGCACGCTACTACGAGAACGACTATCTGCTGCGCCGTTTTCCGGTGCCGCGCGCCGATGTGGAGGAGGTCGAGATCGATCTCAAATTCTCCATCGCCGAGGTCGCGGGCAGCGAGGTGAACAACGAAAGCCAGGAAGCCAACGCGGCGGTGCTCTTCGAGCGTTCGGTCGAGCGCCTGGTCGCCACCTTCCTCGACATCGCGCGCGATCGCAACGAGACGGACACGGCCTTCAACGAGGTCTGGTGGAAGTACCTGACCAAGGGCTTCAACTCCACGGCGCTGCGTATCGAGATGCGCCAGAAGGTGCTGCGCTATTTCATCGAGTCCTACACGCATATGATCGACGACGCCGGCAATTTCGACGCCGCCCTGGTGCTGCGCGAGTTGGAGCGGCCGTTCCGCTGGGCGATGGAGCCCTATGCCAAGGAGATCTATGTCCAGGGCGGTGACGCCGAGATCGAAATGAAGCGCGCTCTGCGGGAGTTGATCCAGCCTTTGATCGACGACAAGGGCATCAAGGATGCGGTCGGGGCCATGGGTCCGGCGATCAAGACCATCTGGCAGGGCAACAGCGATGCCCGCCTGGAGATCATGGTGGAGGGTGGCCAGCTGGCGCAGCTCAGCGAGGCAGCGATTTCCAGCGTCAAGATCAAGGCGGTGGTGCGCAACATGGTGTGGACCGAGGTCAAGGTCGGTGACCGTACCTCGCGCCAGGCGCTGACCTCCGAGTAGAGGCGGAGAGGGAAGATGGCGGACGATGATGACGCGGCCACGGCGGTAACTCCTGCCAACGGCGGCAACGGGGATGGCGGCCAAGGTGGCGGCGGCGGAAGCGACGACGCGCCAGCGGGCGGCGCCGATCTGCCGGAGCCGCAGAGCGGCGTGCTCTCCCTGGCGCAGCTGATCGGCGCACCGATCCATGCCCTGGTCGATGCCGAGGCGCAGTCGGCCATGGCGACGGCGCGCTTCGTGCGCTCGGTCGGTTTCACCGGCGAGGGCGAGGGCATGGGGGATCTGGGCGAGCTGCAGATGGCGCGCTTCAGCCGCAAACGCCGCAATGCCGACGGTACGGAAGAAGATCTCGAGGTGCAGATCCCGCTGCTGTCCATGCTTCCCATTCCGGCCCTGCAGATCAAGGACGCCGAGCTCGACTACACGGTGAAGATCATCCAGACCGAAGCCATGCCGAGCCGACGGGCGGAGTCCGAACAGTTGATGCCGGGCGGCGACCTGCGCGAGCCGCCGGCAACCCTGCGCGCGTCTTTCGCACGGGATTCGCGCCCGGGTGACCGCCGCTCCATCGATATGCTGGTGAAAATGAAACTGCGCATCGAGCAGGCCGACATGCCGGCCGGCCTGGCGCAGCTCCTGGCCCTGGCTTCGGATTCGGGGCGCCAAACACCCTTGCCGCCGCCCAAGAAAAACGGCCGCAAAGCGACGCGTAAGCGCAATGGCTGAAACGCCGATCGCTAGGACGTCGCGGCCATGACGGTGATGCGGCCCGGTCAGATTCCCTGCCCCGACTGCGGCCTGCCGCTGCCGCTGCCCATCGAAACGGTGCTGGCCGGCCAGGCCATCGTCTGCCTCGGCTGCGGCATGGAGCTGCAGGTCAAGCGCGAGGAGTCGCAAGCGGCGCTGGGCGCCCTCGGCCGCTGGTACGAGGGGACCGCGCCCGCCCGCGAAGCCGCCGCCGCTTCTTCGGCCCCCGGCGAACCGGCAGCTGAGACGACCGGCCGCCGCGCGAGGCGGCCGCGCCGCTAGCCGGCCCTGTTCAGGACCCGCAAGTGCCCAGCACCGAAAGCCGCTTCCGCCCCTGGCTCGACGATCCCGGCGCCTGGCCGGCCTGGGGCCTGGAAAGCAGTGAGGCCGCGGCTTTCGCCGAGGCTCTGGCCGAAGCGGGCCCCAGGGCGGCGGCCCGGCTGACGGAACTCTACGGTGACAAGGCCGATGGCTTCGGCGCGGCGGCCTTGATCGCCGACCTGGCGGCCCAGCCCGTCGAGGAGGAGGATCTGCAGGCGGCGGCGCTGGCCATGGCTGCCTGCGATTACTACCGTGCCCGCGTGACCGTTCCCCGGGCCGAGTCGGGTGGCCTCACCAACCCGGCGAACCAGGCGCGTTGGGAAAACCTGCGTCCCTACTTGATCGCGCGCTGCCGGGCGGCGCTTGCTGATGGTGCCGCGGACTCGCTGCTGTGGCGCGCCATCCTCGGCCGCGTGCCGGACCACTGGCTGCCGGCGGAACAGCTCACCCGTGCGCTGCGCCGCCAGCTGGACGCCAGCGGCCTGTTCAAGGAGGTCGAGGTGACGCTCGACCTGAGGCCGCCGGCGCTGGGCGGCAGGCCCTGGATCGCCGCCGGGACCAAGGCCGCCCTGGCGGAACTGCGGGTCCGCCTGAAGGCGCGCGAGGCCTGTCTCGTGGAAGTGATTCGCGACCCCATGACCGCCCCTTCGGCGGCGCAGCTGGTGGTGGTCTACCGGCTGGAGGATGTGCCGGCTGACGCGGCGGCGGGCGCCGGCGAGCGCGTCGTGCTGTCCTGCTACGATCCGCGCCGTGGCGACGAGGCCCTGACTTTGCGCCTGTCGCTGACCGCCGAACGTGTGCTTGTGACGGAGTCCGATCCCGACGATAGCCGTCCTGCCGTGAAGGCGCTCCGGCTGGTCGCCCTGGAGGACGCCGACCCGCCGCTCTTCGGCTGGCGCCGCCGCCTGCGTTGGCTTCTGCCCTGGGCTGCCCTCTGGTGGGTGAAGCGCTGCTGGCTGCTGTTTCGCGGCCGCAGGCGCGCGGGCAAGAGTTGACAGGGGACTGCGGAGAGGGAAGCCTGCGGGACAGTCATTTCGGAGTCTCCACGCCTTGCTCGATCCAAGCCTGACAAGCGCCTTTCTGGTTCTCGCGATTGCCCTGGTGCTGTCGCCGGGTCCCGACACGCTCTTCGTCGTCGCCAGCGGCCTGCGCCACCGCGCCGCCGGGGCGGTGGTCTCGGCGCTGGGCATCGGCACCGGCTCGGCGCTGCACGGCCTGGCCGCCGCGCTCGGCGTTTCCGCGCTGCTCGCCGCCTCGCCGTGGTTCTTCGAGGCGCTGCGCTATGCCGGCGCGGCTTACCTGGTTTACCTCGGCGCCAAGGCGCTCCATGCCGCGCTCTTTGCGCCGCCGCCGGAAGCAACGGCGCAGGTTGCCGCGGCAACCTCGCTCGGCAGGGTCTTCCGCCAGGGGGTGATCACCAATCTGCTGAACCCGAAGATCGTGGTCTTCTACCTCGCGCTGCTGCCGCAGTTCGTCGACCCCGCGCTCGGTCATGTCGGCCTGCAGATGTTCCTCCTGAGCTGCATTCCCAACGGCCTGGGCACCGCCTATCTGATGCTGGTCGGCCTCGGCTCCGGCGCCGCCAGCGGCTGGCTTGCCCGGCGCGCCTTCACCCGCTGGCTGGACGGCATCGCCGGCGGCTTCTTCATCGGCCTCGCCCTGCGCCTCGCGCTGGGCGGGCGGGTCGAGCGCTGAGCGCGGCCATGCACGATTCCCTCTTCAACCGCATCGAGGCCAAGCGCGACGATCTGGTGGCGCTGATCCAGGATCTTATCCGCTTTCCCACGGTGAACCCGCCGGGCGAGGCCTACACGCCTTGCGCCGAGTATCTCGGCGACCGGCTGAAGGCGCGCGGCTTCGAGGTGAGCTATCACCGCGCCGAGGGTGAGCCGGGCGATTCCGCCCGCTACCCGCGCACCAACGTGGTGGCGCGGCGGGAGGGCACGAAGCCCGGTCCCTGCGTGCACTTCAACGGCCACATCGACGTGGTCGCCGCCGGGCAGGGCTGGACCGTCGATCCTTTCGCGGCGGTGGTGCGCGACGGCAAGGTCTACGGCCGCGGCGCCTGCGATATGAAGGGCGGCCTCGCCGCGGCGATCATCGCCGTCGAGGCGCTGCTGGAGGAAAACCCGGACTTTGCCGGCGCGCTGGAGGTCTCCGGCACCGTCGACGAGGAGTCCGGCGGCTACGGCGGCGTCGGCTACTTGGCCAAGCAGGGCTTCTTCTCGCGGCCCCGCGTCGATCACGTCATCATTCCGGAACCCCTGAACGTCGACCGCGTCTGCATCGGCCATCGCGGCGTGTGGTGGGCGGAGGTGGAAACCCACGGCCGCATCGCCCACGGCTCCATGCCCTTCCTCGGCGACTGCGCGGTGCGCCACATGGGCGCTTTCCTGCAGCGCATCGAGACGGAGCTTTACCCGGCACTGGCACAAAAGCGTACCGAAATGCCGGTGGTGCCGGAGGGCGCGCGCCAGTCGACTCTCAACATCAATTCCATCCACGGCGGGCTGTCCGAGGACTTCGACGGCCTGCCGGCCCCTCTGGTGCCGGATTCCTGCCGACTGGTGCTCGACCGCCGCTACCTCATCGAGGAAGACCCGGAAGTGGTGAAGCAGGAGATCATCGATCTCCTCGAAGGCCTGAAGCACGACCGCGAAGGCTTCGACTATGCCCTGCGTGAAGTGCTGGCCTTCCAGCCGACCATGACCGACCCGGAGGCGCCGGTGGTGCGCGCGGTCTCCGCCGCCATCGAGGAAGTGTTGGGCAGGCCGGCCGAGCAGGTGGTTTCCCCCGGCACCTACGATCAAAAGCACATCGTGCGGGTCGGCCAGCTGGAGAACTGCATCGCCTACGGCCCGGGAATCCTCGATTTGGCGCATCAGCCGGACGAGTACGTCGGCATCGACGATATGGTCGCCTCGGCCAAGGTCATGGCCGCCGCGACTTTGGCCCTGTTGGGAGAGGCCGGGGACCGCTAAACTCCAGCCAACGAAAAAAACAAGGTCCGGCCTGGGTTTTGGACCGAAGGAAATTGGAGGCAGAGCAGAACCATGAAAAAGCTTGTCGCGTGTGGGCTTGCAGCCGGCCTGATTGCCGGTGGATTGCTGGGCGGAGCTTCCGGGCCGGCCCTGGCCGCCAAGGGCAGTCTCATCGTCGGTATGGTTCTGGAGCCGCCGCACCTCGATCCCACTGCCGGGGCCGCCGCGGCCATCGACGAGGTGGTCTACGCCAACATCTTCGAGGGGCTGACCCGCATCGACCGCAACGGCGAGGTGAAGCCGGCCCTGGCGGAAAGCTGGGAGGTCTCCGACGACGGCCTGACCTATACCTTCAAGCTGCACAGCGGGGTCACTTTCCACGACGGCACGACCTTCGATTCCGCAGACGTGAAGTTCTCCTTCGACCGGGCCATGGCGGAGGACAGCACCAACGCGCAGAAGTCGCTCTTCGCGCCAATTGCCGCTGTCGAGACGCCGGACGCGGGCACCGTGGTGATCACCTTGAAGCAGGCGGCCGGCAACCTGCTCTTCAATCTCGGCTGGGGCGACGCGGTGATCGTCGCGCCGGAAAGCGCGGCGGAAAACAAGAACAATCCCATCGGTACTGGCCCCTTCAAGTTCGGCCGTTGGATCAAGGGCGACCGCATTGAGATGCTGATCAATCTCAAGTACTGGGGCGATCCCGCCAAGCTGACCTCAGCCACCATCAAGATCATTCCGGATCCGGCGGCGGCAACCGCGGCGATGCTGGCCGGCGATGTCGATGCCTTCCCCAACTTCCCGGCGCCGGAGGCCATTTCCCTCTTCGACAACGATGCCCGCTTCAAGGTGGTGATCGGCAGCACCGAGGGTGAAACCATCCTGGCCATGAACAACGGGCGCAAACCCTTGAACGACATCCGCGTGCGCCGCGCGCTGGCCCACGCCATCGACCGCAAGGCGGTGATCGAGGGCGCCATGTTCGGTTATGGAACGCCGATCGGCACGCACTTCGCGCCGCATCATCCGGCCTATGTCGATCTCACGGAGCGCTATTCCTACGATCAGGAAAGGGCGGTGGCGCTGTTGGGCGACGCGGGCTTCGCCGAGGGGCTGAAACTTACGCTCAAGCTGCCGCCGACGAGCTATGCGCGGCGTGGCGGCGAGGTCGTTGCCGCGCAGTTGGCCTCGGTCGGCATTGAAACCAAGATCATCCAGGTCGAATGGTCGCAGTGGCTGGACCAGGTCTTCAAGGGCAAGGACTACGACCTCACCATCGTGTCTCATACCGAGCCGATGGACATCGGCATCTATGGCCGCGACGGCTACTACTTCAACTACGGAGATGCCGGTTTCAAGTCATTGATGGGCAAGCTGAACGCCACCGTGGCCGAAGAGGCCCGCTATGCGCTGCTGGCCAAGGCGCAGGAAAAGCTCGCCGAGGACTCGGTGAACGTCTTTCTCTTCCAGCTCGCCAAGCACGGCGTCTGGAAGGCGGACGTCATGGGGCTCTGGGAGAACAGCCCGGTCCAGGCCAACGACCTGAGCGAAGTGTACCGGAAATAGTCACTCGCCTGAGTGTGCCGCTTGCTGACGGAGGCTGTGCAAATGGTTGTCCTCATGCTGAGGAGCAAAGCGTCTCGAAGCACGAGGTCGACCGGTTCGGTATCCGGCCTCGCCCTTCGAGACGGCCCTTCGGGCCTCCTCAGAGTGAGGCTTGAGACTTCGACAGCCTGTTCTGCGGCTCCGTAGCGCTTCATGGCCGTCTTTCTGCTGCAGCGCTTTGCCGCTTTCATTATCACCCTGCTGGCCGCCAGCCTGGTGGTTTTCCTGGTGATGGAGGTGTTGCCCGGCGATCCGGCAGCGATCATGCTGGGGCTCAATGCCCAGGAAGATACCCTGGCCGCGCTGCGGGCCGAGATGGGGCTCGACCGGCCGGCGGTAGAACGCTATTTCACCTGGCTTGGCGGTCTCGTCACCGGCGATCTCGGTACCAGCTACACCTACGGGGTCCCGGTCTGGGAACTGGTACGCGAGCGCATCGGCCTCAGCCTGCCGCTGGCGCTCATGGCCATCTGCCTTTCCACTTTGCTCGCCATTCCGCTGGGCGTGCTGGCCGCCGCCAAGCGCAACAAGGCGGCCGATGTCGGCGTGATGGGCTTCACCCAGCTGGGCATCGCGGTGCCGAACTTCTGGTTCGCCATCCTGCTGATCCTGCTCTTCGCCGTCTACTGGCGGGTCCTGCCGGCCGGCGGCTTCGCCGGCTGGGACGCGGGCTTCTGGCCGGCGCTGAAGACGCTGCTGCTGCCGGCGGTGGCGCTCGCCCTGCCGCAGGCGGCGATCCTGGCGCGGGTGACCCGCTCGTCGGTGCTGGAAACTCTGGGTGAGGACTATGTCCGCACCGCCCGCGCCAAGGGGCTGACCCGGCGCGCCGCCCTCTGGCGCCATGCGGTGCGCAACGCCCTGATCCCCGTGGTCACCATCATGGGGCTGCAGTTCTCCTTCCTGCTGGCCGGCACCATCATCATCGAAAACGTCTTTTACCTGCCGGGCCTCGGGCGGCTGATCTTCCAGGCCATCGCCCAGCACGACATCATCGTGGTGAAGGACCTGGTGATCCTGCTCGCCGCCTCGGTGGTGGTGGTGAACTTCGTTGTCGACCTGCTCTATGCGGTGCTCGACCCGCGCCTGCGCGGGGGCGACCATGTCGAGTGAACCCAGTGCCGCGTGGCGCGAATACTGGACGCGGGGACGCGGCTCCGCCGGTTTCGTCTTCGGCCTCGCGGTGACACTGCTGCTGGTCGCGGTGGCGCTGGTCTCGCTGGTCTGGACGCCTTACCCGGTGAACGTCATGGACATTCCGGCCAAACTGCAGCCGCCCTCGGCCGATCATTGGCTGGGCACCGACCAGTTCGGCCGCGACGTGCTGTCGCGCCTCATGGCCGGCGCGGTGAATTCCATCGCCGTCTCCCTTGTGGCCGTCGGCATTGGGGCAGGGATCGGCGTGCCGCTGGGCGCGCTGGCCGCCGCCCGGCGCGGTCTGGTCGAGGAAGTGGTGATGCGCTTCAACGACTTCACTTTCGCTTTTCCGGCGCTGCTGTCCGCGGTGATGATCACCGCCGTCCTCGGCCCCGGCGCGATCAACTCCATCATCGCCATCGGCATCTTCAATATCCCCGTCTTCGCCCGGCTGACCCGCGGTGCCTCGCTGTCCCTGTGGAAACGCGACTTCGTGCTGGCCGCGCGGGTCGCCGGCAGGGGGCGCATACGCATTACCGTCGATCACATCCTGCCCAACATCGCCAGCCTGCTGATCGTGCAGATGACCATCCAGTTCGCCCTGGCGATTCTGGCCGAGGCGGGCCTCAGCTATCTCGGCCTCGGCACCCAGCCGCCGGATCCGAGCTGGGGCAAGATGCTGAACGAGGCCCAGACCCTCATGTTCCTGGCGCCGCAACTGGCGATCTTCCCCGGCCTTGCCATCATGGTGACGGTGCTGGGCCTCAACCTGCTGGGCGACGGCCTGCGCGATCTGCTCGACCCGCGCCTGAGGCGGCTGCGATGACCCTGCTCAGCCTTCGCAATCTTTCCGTCACCCTGGCGACGCCCGAAGGACCGGCGCCGATCCTGGAAGATCTCGGCTTCGACCTCGCGGCGGGCGAAAGCCTCGGCATCGTCGGCGAGTCCGGCTGCGGCAAGTCGATGACCGCCCTGGCGATCATGGGACTGCTGCCGAACATGGCGCAGGTCGCGGGCGAGATCGTCTTCGAGGGGCGCAACCTGCTGGCGCTGCCGGAAGCTGAGCTCTGCAAGATCCGGGGCCGCCGCCTCGCCATGGTGTTTCAGGAACCCATGACGGCGCTCAATCCGGTGAAGACCATCGGCTTCCAGGTGGCCGAGGGGCTGCGCTGGCATCTGGGCCTCGGGCGCGCCGCCGCCGAGGCGCGGGCGATCAGCCTGCTCGACAGGGTCGGGCTGCCGCAGCCGCGCTTCTCGCCCGATCTCTTCCCGCACCAGCTTTCCGGTGGGCAGCGCCAGCGGGTGGTGATCGCCATGGCGCTGGCCTGCGATCCGGCCTTGCTGATCGCCGACGAGCCGACCACGGCGCTGGACGTCACCAGCCAGGCGGAAATCCTCGACCTTCTCGCCGAGGTGGCCGCGGAGGCCGGCCTGGCGCTGCTGCTCATTACCCACGACCTTGCGGTGGTCTGGCAGAACACCCGCGCCATGCTGGTGATGTATGCCGGACGGGTGGTCGAACGCGGCCAGACTCGCGAAGTCTTCGACCGCATGGCGCATCCCTATACCCGTGGCCTCTTCGCCGCTTCGCCGGGGGCGCTCGATGCCACCCTGCCGCCGGGCCGCCGCCTCGCCACCATTCCCGGCCAGGTCCCCGATCCGCTGCAGCGGCCCGCGGGCTGCGTCTTCGCCGGTCGCTGTCCGCGTGCCCAGCAGGACTGCCTGCCGAACCGGCCGGGGGAGCATCGCCTCGGTCTCGCGCACAGTGTCGCCTGCCTGCATCCCTACCTCGAAGAGGAGACGGCATGAGCGGCGCCGAAATCCTGCTGAAGGTGGATAATTTGATCCTCGACTATGCCCTGCCGCGCCGCCGCCTCTTTGCGCCGGCGCCTCATCATCGCGCGCTGGACGATGTCAGCCTGACCTTGGCAAGGGGCGAGAGCCTGGCGGTGGTCGGCGAATCGGGCAGCGGCAAGTCGAGCCTGGCGAGGGCCATCCTGGCGCTGGAGCGCCCGACGGCAGGTCGCGTGACGCTGCTCGGCCGGGACGTTTTCGCCCTGACGGCCGCCGAGCTGCGCGCCCTGCGCCGCCACATGCAGATGGTGTTCCAGGACCCCTACGGTTCCCTCGATCCACGCCGCAAGGTCGGCTGGATCGTCGCCGAGCCGCTGGATGCGCTGGAGCAGGGCGTGAGCGCGACAGAGCGTCAGGCGCGCATCGCGGAGGCGCTTCAGTCGGTCGGACTCCAACCCGGTGATGCCGCAAAATTCCCGCACGAGTTCTCCGGTGGGCAGCGTCAGCGCGTCGCCATTGCCCGTGCGCTGATCACGCGTCCGGATATCATCGTCGCCGACGAGGCGGTCTCCGCCCTCGACGTCTCGGTGCAGGCGCAGGTGTTGAACCTCTTCATGGACCTGCGCGAGAGCCTGGGGCTCAGCTACCTCTTCATCAGCCATGACCTGGCGGTGGTGCGTCAGGTCGCTGACCGGGTCGCGGTGATGCGTGACGGCAGGATTGTCGAGGAGGGGCCGGTCGAGGATGTCTTCCGCGATCCGCAGCACGCCTACACCCGGGCGCTGATCGAGGCGGTGCCGCGCATCGGCGTGTCGCGCCGGCGCCGGGCCTGACGCATCTTTCAGCGCGGTCGCCGGTCGCTCAGGAGTCCTCGTGACCGAGGGAATAGATCAAGATGACCCGGTCGGACTTGAAGGTGTTCTTGCCCTTGTCGTGGGACAGGTGGATGGGCGCCGGCTGCAGCGGGCGTTTCACCGGAGCATGGCCGGCGGACTTGAACCTGGAAGACAACAGTTCCTCGATCTCGCTCGCGATATCCTCGTGCTCGGGGTGAGTGACCACGCCGCGCTCGTTGGTTTCGAGGATGTCGGAGATACCGCCGAACTCGCCTGAGATTTCTTTGATCACGGCGTTTTTGTCCGCACCCTGGGCATACCAGACGGCGGCGCGATAGCCTTCGCTCTTCAGGGCCCTAACGACCGCCTGAGCGGTTTCTTCGTCCTCCGGCCGACTGATGTAGTAGACGATGTTGAAGGTCTTGATCTTGTTAACGTGCTCGATCGCGCTGCGATAGTCGGCGTTGATCGCGTAGATCTCGCTCTTGAATCTCTTGAGGGCCTCCTCCACCTG
>PJEL010003260.1_pt1 | contig 14104 bp, 19 predicted proteins | sample 1853271 | NCBI WGS metagenome assembly PJEL01 (sample SAMN08108733, study PRJNA415343) | Invertebrate metagenome, whole genome shotgun sequencing project. | host: Globobulimina | place: Sweden: Gullmar Fjord | collected 2015-08 | reverse complement strand
TCCGCAATATCCTTCCCATTATTTAAATCCGAAGCCAAATATTTAATCTGATCTAAAGCATCGCTAATATCTGCGTCATCAAAAGTATAAGCAGAATCTATTGTTCTTATAGCACTAAAATCTACTGTTACTTTAGCCGTCATTCTTTTTAAATATTTAATATCCATTTTTATATCTCCTTTATTTATACTGTTACGGCTATTTGATTAACTGATGCCATCCAAGGATTCAATACTGCTAAAATGTCAGCAGTTTGAAGAGCATTGGCTGGAAGGTAAATCTCAGTTGTTACTTGAGTTTCCTTAACATATTCCATATCAGCTGATACGAAATCTATTCCATTTTCAATTATTATAGAATCATACCAAGTAGTCATACTTACAGACTGTAAAGGTTTTACAACTGGGAAATGAATTCTATTAGTGATACCTTCATAACTTTGTGCGAATTTCTCACGATCTCTAACAATTTTAGGATTACCATTACCTGGATGCGCTTCTGTACCATAAGTTATTGCACAAACTCCAAAATTATCAGAAAAGAGGATAGTAGTAAAATCTACTTGACGATATTCATCTATTTCTTCACTAGTTTCATTATAAGGTATAACTCTACCTGTAAGTAATAGATCAGCACTTCCATCTTCTGATGCTATAACTCTAGATTCAGCTCTTCCACTAGGACCAAGTTTATTAATTTCAGTCACAAATAAATCAACTAAATCAGCTGGAGTTGCAGAAGTAGATGTTACTCTAAAAGTATCTGTAAATTGACCTGGATGTTCTGGTATATCTTTATATACAACTCTTAAAACATATTCTGTAGCTGTCACAGGAGTGAAAGCAGAACTTTCTATATCTATTGTAGATGTTCTTTCAGTAGCTGCATTATCTGCAGATAAACCTTTATAAGATTTAACTAAAGAACCTTGTATAGGAGCAGAAAATTTAACTTCTCTTTCAGCAGTAACTGCTGTACCGTCAGGTAATCTATAATCAAAAGTTACATCTGTACCTATACCAACATATATAATATCTGTATCAGCTACAGTTGCACCAGCAGCTAATAAGTTTTTATTCTTATCTACTACAAATGCTTCACCTTCAGCTAGATTTTGACTAGCACCTTGTATAACAAGACTAGCTGTTCTATCTATATCGTTAGCAATTAATATTTTATTAACTCTATTTTGCATTATTATTTATTTTTATTATTTTATTCGGTTCTATTAACTTCTCTACTATGTGTTTGATATCTAGGATTTCCTGTATTCTCTAGTATCATATTAGCAGCAAGTTTAACAATTTCATCATGCGTATGTTCTGGTAGATCACTATTCGTTACTGTCGAAAGAACAACTTCTGTTGGCTCTTGTATGAATCTTATATAATAATAAAATACACCATAATCACCATCAGTAATTAATTCTACATCAGTGTTCTTGAATAATCGTAAAGGCTTAGCCTTGTTGTCTTCTAATACGTGCTCACTGTATGGATTATCTATTTCTTGTCTATACGTATCTGATGTTGTCTCACTTATCCCTTGTCTTACTTTAGTACACAAAAATATTTCATTTGTGCCATCAGTAGTCCAGTTTGCATTTTCTGCTGCTTTAAAATAATCTCCATCTACATATTCTACAGTATTTTGTGTAACTGTACCAGTACCGGAAACTAAATAGTAACTACCTACGGTTAAAGAACCGGTGATAACTGTAGTAGTACCTGATTGATATAATATATCAACTTCTTCACTTGAAGTAAACCAATATGTTGCAGTTAAGGATGAAAGCGAAGCCGTGTAGCTATTAGGCTTATCGTCATCTGTAGTGCCTCTAGTAATATCCAATTGCTCTTCAACTACTAAGGTTCTAAGATCATCAATCCGTTTTTGATTTTGCTCAAAAGCTTCACCGGAACCTGAACCCTTATATCTGGTTTTAACAAAGGAACGAATAGCTGAATTCAACCAATAATCTAATTCCTCATCTTCAAATCCAACAGAATCTAGAGAATCGGTCTTATCGAGTTCTAGTTTCAAATTGGTATGCATTTCTGTAATAGTCATTATTATTTAACGTTTGATTCGTTTAATATAACTAATTTTAAATCTTGATTCTTTTTATCATCTAAGAACCCAATTGTATCTTCTAAAGAGTGTCCTATAATTTCAGTACCATAATGATATGCATTCTTATTCTTTCTGATTATATTTTTTGATATTGCTAATTCAATTAAATATTGAGTATCTTTATCTTTATTATTAACCCATATATTTAGGAATTGTTGTGGATCACTCTCTACTAAATCGAATAATTTTGCTTCTGCTATCTCGTTTGTTATTCCTTCAGCTTTATATCCATATAGTCTCAATGCTTTTGTCATTTGAGTTGAGGATAATTTATTGAATGCTGATATCGCTTCACGTTTAATCTTCGATTTTCTATTTTTAACTACAGCTTCTGCTTCTTGATTTACAATTACATATTTAGCTGTGGCTTTTGGTTCATTTTGTGAACGAGCGACTAATTTATGTCCTGATAGGAATATTTGTCTTAACTCATCCAATGGATCATCTGAACTTAATATCAAAGGTTTGTCTTGCATTCTAACAAAGAATGTATCCCAAAATGATGATTCAGGTTTCAGATCTAATCCTAATTCTTTTTCTAGTCTAACTTGATCTTCTTTATTCTCTTTTGTAAATCCTGTATATCTTCTACCGTTCTTTAAGAAGTATGTAGATATATCAGTATAACAATTCTTGTAGTGTATAATATTTGACCAAACATTAGCACTGATAGGTTCAACGGTTACTTTCATTTCTATTAATTTTTTCAGGTTAAAATATAAGGGGATTTTGTGAAGGCTCCCCTTAGACCTATACTTTTAATACTTATTCAGCATCACAAATTAATTCTCCACTAGAAGTAGGATCTTTTAACATGATTCCTTGTTCTGATAAGAAGTTAACTGTGTAACCATCTTTAGCGTTAGATCTTAAAGTAGTCTTAGCTTTTGCGTGTCCTGCACCAGGTGCAACTGAACCAGCAACATGCCACATAACCATTTCACGATCTTTTCTTACTACCTTCATTAAGTTAGCTTCACCATCTCTTGTACCGTAATCGATAAATGTCATACGATAAGACTCAAGAGGCTTACCACTTACTGGGTGTAATTTACGACTATAAGTTGTATTGTCATAAATTGGGAAATGCTTTAATGTTAATTCAATTCCATTAAGCATTTTATAAGTTGTAAATTGTCCACCTAAAGTTAATTCTTGACCTGAGCCAGAAACGAAATGAGTGTCAATTAAACTATAACCAGATACTTTTTCTTTAAGTACACGATCTAATTCTTTCATTCCCATTTCACCTGTAAGAGCAACAAACTTACGTTCATTGGTTCCTAAGATATTATAAGAAAGGTCGAATAAGAAATCTTCTAGTAAATCAGTAGTTAAAGTTGTATAGTACTTTTTATTAGCAGGTGCTATCTGTTGTAACAAACCAGCTCCGATATATACCGGACGTCCGTTAGTACCTTTTAATGCAGTAGTACCATCTTGGTTAGCGTTAAATTTAGAGTATACACAAAATCTTTCGATTGTCTCATACCATTGTCTTAAAGCTACCCATTCTTGATAATCTGTCCATAAATAAGATTCTTTTCCTGAAACTGGTTCTCTCATTGCGATAACCACTGCAGAACTAGCTACACTACCTGTAACATCATATCTTAGTCTCATTGTGGTTAAATGATTTCTAAGTTTGAAAGGAGTTTGATAGTTCACGATATCGGCTTCTTCTGAACCTTCTTCGTAAGCTGAACCTTCTCTACTTATCTGACTTCCAGTTACTAACATGCTAGGATCTATAAATGCTCCTGGAGTATCTCCAACTACATTTAGAGTATATACAAAGTCTGTACCATCTTGGTAAGGCTCTGACATAACACGAGCTTGAAAATTTCTATCATCAAATGCAACTATTGCTCCAACACCAAACCATTTTTCTGCTACCCATATTTGGACAGGAGTTCCACCTAAACCAGGTGTCATATTGCTTGTTATTGCTGACCCATTCCACTTAGCATCTTTAATAGTAATCGCTTTGTCATGAGAAATCATAACTGGCCATTCATATTCTCTATTTTCAACAGTAATAGTCTTACCCATACCTGTTGTTAAGAAGTCTAATGTATTGTTTTCATATCTACCAAAGATATAAGATAATACTGTAGACACTTGATGTGGTTGAGTTAATAGCGCATTAGACAACATATTCTCATCTGTAAGTCCTGAAAAGTACTTAGATTTGTAAAGTTGTAAATCGTTTAATACATTATTATTCATCTTGTATTTTATTTTTATTAGTTATTTTATTTACATCAATTGTTTAGATACTGAAGATATTAGGTCAAAACTTCCACCTTTACTTACATATCCTTTTTGATGTTTACCTTTATTGTTTTTATTATTCTTTAGTTTATTCTTAAAATCTGATATTGCGTTATTTTGCGCTTTGTTATTTAATTTATTTTCAAAATTCTTTCCTTCTTTTTGCATAAACGCTGTTTCGATTAATCTTTGAATCGGATCTTTAGAATAATCTATTTGATTTTTAGTACGACCTTGAGCGTCTACTTTTAATATATAATCAATAAGTTCTTTCTTTTTCTGAGCAGTATTCAAAGGAATACCTAATATAGTACTCGCTTTGTTTATAGTATCCTGTACGGAAGTTATAAATTTTTGTTGGTCTTTCACCCTGTCGTCAGCCTGCTTCTGCTGGTCCACTAATAGCTTTTCTCTTTTTTCTGTCTTATATGTTTGTAAGAATTCAAGAGATTCTTCAGCTTCTTCTTCTAATATACCTGATTCCTCGAAACGCTCAATCTTTTTGTCAATTCTCTCATCAGTATACTTAGGATTAGATATCTTCATATGCTCTTTAACTGCAAGTTTCTGATTAGATTCTTTAGTTATATCTAAATTATCAGGATCTACACCAGCATTAGTTTCAATTAAATATTTCCTAACATCTCCACCGTTCCTAGCGTATTCATCTAACTTTCTAACTTCATCGCTATGATAGTTAGGTGCAGAATTATTTTCAATTATGTTATCCATAAATTCAACTAAACCTTCAACACTTTTAGGTTTATTCTCATCTTCCATTTCCCAACCTAATTTTTCAGCAAATAAATCTACAAATGGTGTTATCATTTCTGCTTCATCATCTGTATCATCATCTGTATCATCATTACCACCTAAGTCATTAGTGTCATTCTGATTATCGTCATCATTTTGATCATCATTGTCATCTTGATTATCATCATTTTGATCGTTATCATTTTGATCGTCATTATTATCATCATCGTTCTGATTATCATTATTTTGATTATTGTCATTCTGATCATCATTATCCTGATTACTATCATCATTATCATCTTGATTTTCTAAATCAGCTGGATTTTCTTTTCTTTTAGTAGCTATGTGGTCAAATACTTCTTCAAAACCACCAAGTCCACTAATTTCTTTATCTAAATTCAAGTTCACATCTTCCATTATTATTTCTATTTATTACTATTGCTAGTAGGTTTATTAGCTTGTTTACGTTTAATTGTAATTTCTTTTTCTTTAAGACTTTCTGCAGCTTTGTTTTTTCTCGCATCTTCATCTAATTTCGATTGTTGTAATCTAAGTTTTTCTCTCTCTACCATGTCTTTACTGCCATCATCTTCTGGTTGACTATTTTCCTTACTTTCAGCACCAATTAATGCTACTTGTATAGCAGTCTCAGAATCTCTAATAGAATCTTCTTCTTTAATTCTATTCTCTTCAGCTTTCATTTCTTTTTGTGCCTGAACCTGAGCCATTTGGGTCTCTTGTTGTGATTGAGCGTTTTGCTGTTCGATTTGTTGCTTCCTGGCATCCATTTGAGCTAACTTATTCTTCATCTCATTAACGTTATCACTAACTATAACTTCTGCAGCTTCAGATAATGAAGCACCAGCTGATATAGCAGGACCAATAAGAGATTGTATCTTTTGTATATTTGTATCTTCTCTAGTTGAATCAGTAACGAATACATCTAATGAAGCATTTGTAAAATCTTTAGTAAGTTCAATATGTGTTCTAGCAGTATCATCAAGTACAAAATGTAAATATTTCTTACTTGAATCTGCCCATGCTACTTTAGTAACATCTAATAATCTTTGTAATACATTCTTCTTTACTTGATTATGTTTCCAATATAAAGGTTCTGTTATATGAGATGATTGTACTACAGATCTCTCAACATTACCAACTAATTCATTAGATGAAATTGAACCTTGACGTTGCTTACTAACACCAGTCAGTTCACCCATCATCTGTTCTATCTTATCCATTAATGCAATATAATCACCAATTACCTTAGTCATACTAAGATCCTGAGATGATATTTGATTAAATGCTGAGGCTGCACCACCAGCTCTACCTGGAATATCCCAACCTTCTTCATATGGATTAACAAAGTTAACACCTATAGCACTAATGTAATGTGCCCATTTAGATATATCAATACCAAATGATTTAGGTATTTGAGTTATATCCATATTAAGTATTCTACCTTTATCTCTAGCAATTGCTAATTCTAATCTATACCATACAATAATATACATATATTGTAATGGTTTCATTATATCTATTAATGAAGTATAGTTAGAGTTTGTATCAGAATAAAGAGTACCATAATATGGTAATTTAGATTTATTAATATTATCTATACCATCGAATTGATCTGCTAATGGTTCAATGCCAAAGTACATATCTTCTCCTACTCTATAACCTTCCCATGTTTCTGAAACCCATTCCCATTCCACTTTTTCATCAGCATCTGCTTTATATGTTTCATCAACTATATCTTGTACTTCTTCTCCATTTTCATCAATATACGTTAAGAATCCTATACGTTTATATGACTTCCATGCTACATGATAAACCTCAAGATAATCTTCAGTATTATCAGTACCGTTATCTAAATCCTTATCTGTTTTATATATAACTTTATCGTAATTGACTTTACTACCAGTATTGCCACCATTGTTAGATTCAGTTAATTCGAATAATTTATTTAAATCACTCTTTGTCATCTTATCATAGAAATCATCATGAACTGCAGAAGGTGTCATTAGCATACGTCTGCTAACCCATTCACCGTCTTCAATAAATTCAAGATCTGGACTCTTATCAAAAGATAAACCAATTGGATTAACTCTTTCCATAAATCCATCACCATTCTGAATTCCTACATAATAAAATTCTTTACCTGCAATAAGCCCGTCTTTCCAACCTTTTAAAAATTCATTAGGTATATTCAATTTTTCTTTTAAATATTTTAATGCATAATGTGCAGTTCTCTCAGCAATATCAGAATATGAATATTTCATATAATCCTGAATTTGTTTAGGAGTTTGAGCATTAGGATCTTGTTCACCACTAATTCTACTCATCACATTTCTCATTAATAATCCTAGTTCTGTTTCCTCTGCCTTCGACATGCCTTTATCATCAGTTTGAATAACCTTCATATTGAAAGGTTTCTTAGATTCTTCACCAATTAATAAATCAATCTTAGGTCTAATAATATTATAATTTTGAGGAGAAGCTGGAAAACTATCACCAACCTTAAAAGGATCTACCACATATTCAAGATCTTCAATATTGAATTTACTATTATATAAATCATATTTAATTCTTAAATCTTCAGCTTCTGATAAGCCGTTGATGTATGTATTACTAGCCTTACTAATGTATGCATCTATAGTTGTTTCTTTCCACTCCTGTGTCTTTTTACTCAAAGGAAGTCGTTGTACTGGGACTGTATCTCTATTGTATTTTTTGTTTCCCATTTTTATCTTATATTAAAATTAAGTGTTCTCTCACGAGCAAATAACGGACCAGTTAAAAAAGGGTCAGATTTACTGTGATTAGTTTTTTCTTTTATGTGTACTTTATGTAATTCTTTCTTATATATCATTACCATCATCATTGCCATTACACGGTCAAAGTTACCTTCACTATTATATGAAATCAGTTCTTGTAATAATGGTACTGACATAATTCTAGTTAATTGTTTTACTCCTGGAGATATTTCTTCATTAAGCCAATCTCTAAGCTCTCTTTCTCCCCAATCTTTTATGGAAGTTACCATATGAACTCCCTTCTTTCTACTTACTGTACTCTTTCTAACGATATCACCTATTACATCTGGTTGATCAGCTAATAAGTAATCACATGATTTGCCAGTAAAATATGGAAATATACCTTTACGTTCATTCTCATATAATAACGTAGCATTATAGTACAGTAATAATGTACGTACATTTTCATAATATTCATCTGCAGTATCTGGTCTACCTGTATATTCAGCAACTATTACATCATAATAAGATTCAAATCCTTGAAATCTCTTATATATAAAAGTACTACCTAAAGATCCAGTACCAGAATCATCGTGATCATAAGGGTCACATCCGCCTATATATAAACCATACGGTATATCATCGACTGGTGGGTGTTCCCATATAACAACAGCTCCTCTTTTACTATCTTCTTTATCTAACGGATACTTTAATATGTCTCTATTACCTTTAGTTTGTATCCATTTTACTTTACCGTTCTCATCAAACATTAATTCACCTACTTGTTTATAGTTTGATAATTTTTGATCAACTTGTATTCTAGCTAATTGTTCAGATAATTCTTTCTTAGGAAATATATTACCAGCTAATTGTAATGTAGCTTCCATTGGTGTAAATGGACGTTCAGCAATATATCTATCTATAGCATTCTTATCATTAGAGTTATCTTCTACTTTTTTCCTACTTATAACAGCATTTTTCTTTGCTTCTACAATTAAGGAATTTCCTTGATCATCTGTGAATTCTTTACCCATGTTCACATACTGTGGAACAAAAAATCCACAAGATGTAGCACTAGCACCTGTATCCCATATATTACGAATCTCTAATGCATTATATGCTTGAGGTTTATAAAATAATTCTTTTAAAGATCCAAAATCACCATCATCTGTACCTCCGGTGCCAAACGCAATCATAAGTCCGAATGCTGTTCCATCAGTATGTTCTACTGAAGGTTGAGCAATTTGCCATGCTTCTAATAATCCTGGAAATTTACCAGCCTCTTCCCATAAGATTAATTTACCCCTTTTACCACGAGCTTTCTGGACATCATTTTTAAGCGTAACACCTATGATTTCAGATTTATAACCCATTTCTACAGGAGTACCATCTTTACTTTCTACATAAGAAGACTTGCGATGCATTAATGAATTAGTCTTAGTCCTTTTCTTAGTCCATGCTGTATGTTCATCAATATGGTCCATCATGTCCCAAGTCTTAGATAATAATCCATCCTTAACTAAAAATTCCTTTTCTGATGCTATACCATATGATTTAGATTCTCTTATTAGAAAATAATTTCTACAAAGCATTGATGCTGTTTTAAAAGAATATCCTTTACCACGAGCTTTTAAAGTAACTAAATGAGTACCTTGTTCTTCTGCTTCCTGAACCATATCAAAGAACTGTTTATCTGAGTCCCAAAACTCAGGATGTTCTTGTTCTCTTAATGTCACTTTTCTTTTTGAACCATTAGCTCTTATTATCCACCTATCGGTATTAAGAGTAATAGGAGAATAATTTAAATAAAAATAATTATAACCACTAATAAAATCACCATCATCTGCTGTAAAACCTTCTATGGATCTCTTTATTTCTTCATCCCAATATTTTCTAGCTTCTGTAGTTCCTTTAGGAGCAGTGGTATAGTAACCATATTTCTTGAAACGAATAGCAGCTTGTCTAAACTTATCAGTATTTTTATATTTCTTGTCGTAATTAATTTCTACCATTATGCTTCGTACATTCCTAATTCTTGACCACCTCTAATTGTTCTAGCTTCAAGTTGTTCTTTCTGAACTTGTACTTCAAGTGTATATAAAGACTTAACTGCATTACCAAGCTTTTCAATATTTCTTATTATCTCCGTAGCATCTTCAGCTTTAGCTTGTTCAAAGTATTCAGCTAATACATTTGATGCTATTTTAGCTGCAACAAGTAATCTAGAAGTAACTGTTTCTTGCATTTCTTTGTACTTCTCTATTGCCTTCTTAATTGCTTTATCGGGTTCTTTCTTCATCGTATCTTCTCTAACCTTCTTCTCCTTATCTTTATCTGAATAAGAATTGTAAGGATTCTTAGATGAAAAATTACATAAGAATGTTACATATGCTATTTCAGCAGTAGCTACAAATTTACCTTCGGTTTTATCCCTATCATATAATTCTTTAAATTCCGGTATATATAATATATTAGGATCCAATACAACTTTCTCTGCTTCTATGTCGAATAATTCCATTTTACGTTTTTAATATTTTACTGTTACAAAATTAGTTATAATTTAAATATATCTAATTTAAAATAATATTACTGTATCTAACAGTAGGCATGTATGCAATATTTAAAGGTTCACTCTTTGATATTTTATTATTTAAATATTGATAATATCTGATCATGAAGTTATTATCTTTTATTGACTTAGTAGTTATATATAATTTAGTATAACTACCGTCTGCATTCTTTGCTATCCTAGGTTTAAAATCTCCCATCCTCTATGCATTTTAGTTTGTTTCATTGCAAATACACCAAGATATTTAATCCTGAATGCTTTTTGAGATTCTGATTGCATTAGTTCATATAAGAATTTAAAAGGATGTCTTGTTATAGTATCTATAACTCTAACGTCCTTACCATACTTAATTGATAATTCCTTTATGATCTTCTTATTATTCATCTTTTAATTTAACATATTCACCATAAAAGTCCGTAAAACTCCAGAATCCTCTATCAAGATTTCTATCTGCTTTAAAGACTCTTTCTCCTATATGACCATTTTGTATAAATATATATACATCTCCAGATTTCATCTGTCTTATTATAGCTGTATGTTCAACACCTCTCCATGTTGCTTTATACATAGTACTATCAATCTTTTCAGCATTTGCTGATAAGGCTCCTGTAGTTACTAATAATGCATCTTCAAGTTCTTTAACACTAGAGACTAATTCGGGTCCTTTATTTACAAATTCAATATATGGTACTACATTTTTAATACCTGTCCATATTAAAGGTGTTAAAAAGACTATAGCTCCAACTAGTTTTATTACCGGTTGAAGCTTTTCATTTATACTTTTAATCCTTTTATTATTATTTTTACCACGCATTTTTCCCATATGCTAATTTTCTCATTTTGTATCTTTCTTTTCTAATTTTCTCTACGTGTTCTGAATTTAAAGCATCCACATATCTATTAAGTCTTTTTATTATTTTATGTAAACTCTTTCTTGTTAATTTTGCAGTAAGACAATAACTATCATCATATTTATCTAACATATTTATTGTTACATCAGCATAATATTCTTTAGGTAATATTTTATTTAAAAGTTCTCTACCCCATTTAGTTATAATGCAATCATAATGTTTACTGATTAATCCTCTATATTCTATATTACGAAAAGTAAAATTTACTTGATCATGTATAGGTTTATATGATATTATATCTGAATCTATTTCTTTTCTACCTTCAGTAGGTATATCTTTTAGTACTTCTTGCCAGCCTATTGTTTCAACTGCTTTCATTTCTTTAGGTAATGTTTCTATCACTCTCTTCCTGTGATAATCTTGACTATCGTCGTGTTCCATATCTATTTATATTAAAAGGTTCCTTATTTGCATCATCTTCATCTACATAAAGTTGGAGACCACACCATGTAATATCCATTGTGCCTTTCTCTTTCCTATTAAAACTTCTCGGCCAACTTTTTTGTAATTCATTTATGGCATCCATGAATCCACGTTCACTCTCTATTATTGGTTTTGCTGGTCTTAGCGTCCCCTCAGAATTTACATAGGCTTGTCTCCAAATCTTATATGCAATATTATTTTCTCCCAAAATACTTATCTATATTTTTTATAATTATTTTTAATTCATCAATTGTTTCTACAACACCGAAGAATCTCATTGATTTACCCCACTTGATAGTTACTATCCTATGTTCTACATGGAAGTCCCATTTTAATGACATATTACCTCTTTTAAAATATTCTATATGTCCTTTTTCCTTAACAGTGATTTTAAAACCTGTTTTAATTATATCTTCACGTGTAAGATATTTTGTCTCTTTCTTTGCTGGGATTGCCCAACTCCATAATTTATTTAATTTCATCTTATTCTAAATTTAATACAAATGTTGTTTCTGATACTTTATCAGTTATTTTAGGAACGTACATGGTATTGATATAATGACCACTGTCATCCTTAAGTAATATTCTTTTATCCTTAAGTACAGATAAGTACTTAGATAAGTTATTCTTATTAATACCAGTTTGTTCCATTAATGCTCTTCTATTATCAGTACTGAGTAAGTCTTGCTTCTTACCTAAAATCACAGGTCTAGTAGCTTCTATTTCTAATAATATATAAAGTACTTCACACTCCTTACCTGATAATTGTAATAGACCATTGATTATATTTATATACTCTTTGTATATATTCTTATCCTTTATTGTCTTTCTGAATAGTTTCATGCTTACCCTTCTACTGTTTTATAATCTAAATTACCACTTCTACACATTAGTTCTTCAAACAATTCTTTAGTTGTAGCATTACCTAACCAAGGTTTACTCCATATTTCTTCTAATATTTTTGCAAAAGCTACAGTTAGTTCTAGATCCATTGTTTTATCACTATTCTCTGTAGTACACCATGCTTGTGCTGCTTTCTCTAAAGCTAATATGCTAACTTGTCTCATCAATTCCTATTTGTTTTAATAATTTCTTTAATTCGGATTTGTTTTTAATAGATATAGAATGAACAACTAATGTTCTTACACTATCTTCTTTTACTGATGATTCTATTGTTACTACAACTCTATCAGAAAATTTACTAGCTCTAATGTGTGTATAATAATATTTTGTCTTTCCTATAAATTTATCATTACCTATATATTCAAATCCTAAACTTTCAATATCAGATTTATCCAAGTACTTAACTCTAGTATAAAAGTCATTGTACTCTTGATATTTAAATTCGAAATTGACATCAGTATTATATATAGCATTTTTTCCAAATATTCTTTTCTCCCATTCCCAATCTTCTTTTTCAGATTCTATATAACCAACAGATTCGTTTCTCTCATGTGTCAATTCTTCATATTCAAATCCAACATGAAACTCTTCAATTGAAGGTACGTAATATTTATCATTTTCCATATTTAATAATTCTTCTATATCTTCATCAGAAGGTCCTTTATGATAATGTATATACTTATCTTGCATTTGATTCATAACACCATTATTTTCCATATTCTTTTGCTTTCTTTCTAAATGCTTTATCAAATTCTATAACTCCTTGATAACCTGTAAATAATCCTTTACTTATTTCCCATATACCATTTCCCCAATCTTTTGGATAATTTAAAAATTCTAACATGGATTTACCTTCTGTAGATTCAGCAAACTTCTCAAAATCTTGCATATTGAATGGATCTTTTAAATATATTTCTTTATTCATCATTTTTCTTATAATTACTCATCCAAGAATATCTAGGATCTTTATTATTCTTCTTAGTAAATTCAAATTTATATTTCTTATAAAGATCAATTGCTATTTTATTATCAACATGTACTTGTAGATAAAGTTTTGGATACTTTTCAATTATATGATCCATCATTATTTTAGAATATCCTTTACCTCTAAATTCTTCTTGTATATATAAAGCTGCTAAATCGAAAGTATTACCATCATCTATTATATAATAAGTACCTATTAATTTATTTTTTATATAAAACAAATAATGATATTGTCTATGAAAATCCCAATATTGATTATATGATTTAATTATTATTTTATCTTTACCCATGATTATTTTTTACTAAAATCTATAAATGTCATTCTATATGATTCTAAAGATTTATCCGATCTTCTTGGATTATCATATGTAGGATTATCCATTATTTTTAATTCCATA
>PJEL010003258.1_pt1 | contig 14108 bp, 12 predicted proteins | sample 1853271 | NCBI WGS metagenome assembly PJEL01 (sample SAMN08108733, study PRJNA415343) | Invertebrate metagenome, whole genome shotgun sequencing project. | host: Globobulimina | place: Sweden: Gullmar Fjord | collected 2015-08 | reverse complement strand
ACGTTTTGGGTTTTGAAAATGTTGAATTTTTTTCAGGAAGACTCCATGGAGTCTGGCCAGAGAGCTGAAACCGCATGCAGGTTTCGAATTTGAATCCAATAAATACTACTCGACGATTGTTTAACAATATTATGAATAATAATTCATACGTGATGCTCCTGGTTCTGTTGTTTACAAAAGTGTAGCCGTGTGTGATTGACCTACTGACTGAGGATTCTTCCTGACAACACCAAGTGAGTGTGTCTCTCTGCCTTTCTCTTACAACAAGAGGAGGACAAGGACAAACGTCACCCAAGATAGATACTGTTGTTCGTATTGTCATGAATGTCGGTTGAGAAGGATCTAGGATGAATACTGTGGTGCGTCGAGGATGGTTGAATCTCCAGAAGAGTCGTTGGGCAACATCCTTGGAACAGTTGACACGAGCCTTCTCCAGTGATGGTGATGGGTTGACGATATCAGTCGATCGTTCAGGGTTGATTCTACCACGCGGCGATCAAAATGATAGTTATAAAAATAATAGAGCGAAGAATGCGTCATCGGAACTAGTGAAACACATTTCCTCATTGATTCAGTTTCGTGGAGGACCACTCACTCTTGCAGAATACATGCATGAAGTGCTCACGCACCCCACAGAAGGATATTATACGACCAAGGCACATGTATTTGGGTCAAAAGGGGATTTCATTACGTCTCCAGACATTTCTCAGATGTTTGGAGAGATGATTGGGATTTGGTGCGTGGCCATGTGGGAACAACTTGGTTGTCCCAAGGAACTCAGAGTTGTTGAGTTGGGTCCTGGTAAGGGAACGTTGATGGCTGATTTTCTTCGAGGAACAATGCCCTTTTTACCATTTCACAAGGCCTTATCTGTATGTTTGGTTGAGGTCTCTCCACGATTACAGGAACTGCAAAAAGAGGCATTGGCAGAGTTTGCATCTGTGACAACATGGTACACATCTCTGGAAGACGTGCCAGTTGGAACTGTTCCCACCCTCTATATAGGGCACGAGTTTCTCGATGCCATGCCAATCCATCAATTTGTCAAGAAGGATGGGTCGTGGCATGAGGCTGTTGTTGATGTGGCAGATGATGGTTTCCGCCTGGTCTTGTCTCCATATGATACATTCGCAGCAAAGACAGTCCTGCCCTCCAGATTACGCGATCTTGGAAAGGATCGCGTAGAAGCATTAGACGCAATAGAGATTAGCCCAGCGTGTATAGGTCTGGCCATGGACTTGACAAGGAGGATTCAACAGCATGGTGGGGCAGCATTGCTGATTGATTATGGCCAAGACGGCCCGTATGAAAATAGTCTTGTAGCTATCAAAGATCATGAGTTTGTTGATATCCTATCTGAACCAGGAAAGGTAGATTTGAGTGCATATGTTGACTTTGAAGCCATGAGACATGGAGTTTCCAGAGCAAGCCCATCATCCAATGTCAGCATGCATGGTCCCATCCATCAATCCGTCTTCCTCAAAGCACTGGGCATAGATTCCAGACTTCATATGTTGATAGAGGCTTCAGAGGATGAGAAACAGAGAGAATCCCTGCTTTCTGGATACAAAAGGCTTGTTGGAGAGACAACAGATGATGTGGGAGGACATGGGATGGGAAGTCGATACAAAGTCATTGCCATATCAGGAACTTCAAATCCACCAATAGCATTTTAGTAATAATTGTAGTAAGATTCTGTCGATTGGATACCAACGGAATCGGTGTGTTGGCATCATTCCCCTTGTTTGGAACACACTGCAAAACATTCCACGACGATTGGTTCTCTCGTCGTGACACAACACAATGATGATTAGGTCCTCACCGCATAGATTACAACGTGCTATAACGACACCAAGACAATGGTGTCCCGTGCATGCATGTAGTATCGGTCGGTCGTCAAGAGTGTGTAGGCCAAAGACCTCTGCCTTTGAATCCACTGACTTTCCTCTTCAATCTTCTGATGATGAAGGCGATGTATCTCCATCCGTGATCCCAGATGTAGCACGACAGAACTTGGAAAGCGCGTGGAGTGTGTGCAAACAGTATGGTTGGATTTCATTCTGGTTCCAGTTGGTTTTGACAATAGTTGCAGCAGTTGTGGTGCTATTTTCCATGGCATTTACGTCTCAGAGCCCACAAACTTCTGTATACCTGACTTTATTTGGTGTTGTGACTGGATTTTTATCAACATTTTGGTCATTTGGTTACGTACGTCTCTCTAGAAAATTACGGCAGTTCCTAGACTCTGATGGTGCAGAAAATGCACCACGAGTACGGCGCACAGATGTCATTAATATGTTGGAAAAGGGGGCAATAATCAATGTGTTAGGAGCAGGTGCCTCGTTGATAGGATTACAAGCAACAATTGGGCTCTTGGTTGCTAAAACTCTGACGACAGCAGCGGTCAATCCATTCCTTGCTTCCAGTGCAAACCCAAACAGTTGGAGTCCTGTGCTGGCGTTTGATGTCTTTGGTATTCAGGCAACGACGAATTGTCTTTTGAGTCATTTTGCAAGTCTAATCATCACTCTCTTTTTAATGAGGAAGATAGCAAACAGACCATCAGCAGCTCGCCTTGTCACCTCAAAGAGAAGATGATTTCATCTTGTACAGTAGTAGTAATCGCACTGAAAGTAGTACCATCAGCAGCAGCAGTAGAAGTAATTGTGTAACAACCGAGTTTCATACGTGTATAACGAGATCGTGCATACGCATCATCATTAAATACAACAAGAGGGAATATTCCCACCCCTTGGTTATAACCAGGCCTTGAAAAGAAAAAGAGGTATCGAACACAACGATGTGGTAATCAACAACTACTATATATTATTAAACACCATTATGGATGGAAATCGCACTGGTATTCTCATTGTTGGGGGTAGTGGGTACCTTGGAAGATTTTTGATTGACCATTTTGCTCGAGACCCGACATGTCGTGTCGCGTGTACATATCACTCGAATGCACCTTTACTACCAGTAGATCTAACAAATGGTGATGGATCTGTATCTACCCACCAAGTTGATTTGGAAACAGGCAGTGGCCTGAGAGAATGCCTAGAGAAAACAAAGCCAAGGGTTATATGCAACTGTGCAGCAATATCTCAGCCAGCATTGTGCGAGAAGGATATTCACAAGGCAACGTCCATCAATGTTCCTTCGAAACTGGTGGATGCGGTACTAGAAATGCGGTTGTCAAGGTATGCGTCATGTTGAAAGGAGCTTGTCTTGTTGTTATACTGACATCTACATGTGTGCAGACCTCCTTTACTCATTCATGTCTCAACGGATCAAGTATATGATGGGACTCGTGGACACTGGAGAGAAGATGATCCTTGTGGACCAGTCAATGCATACGGAATATCAAAGTTACAGAGCGAAGAGTATATACGGAATTTCTATCCCAATCATGTCATCCTCCGGAGTTCCATAATATTTGGGAGTGCATTGCCTGCACAGTGGCCTGAGATTCCAGACTCTCGTCCGCTATTCACTCAGTTCATAGATACCGTGCTCTCTGCAGAGCAACCGACGACATTTTTTAGCGACGAGTATAGGAATCCTATTTATGTCCAGGATATTTGCAGCATTGTTCACCATCTTGTGTCTAGAGAGATGGATGGATCACCACAGTCACACGAGACTCTCAATATGGGTGGCCCGGAGCGGCTTTCCAGAGTAGACATGGCCATGAGTATTGCAGAGATTCGAGGCTACAACAAGGATTGTATCATTCCTGCCAAGAGTGCAGATGTGCAGAGGCCATATGTGAGTCCTCCTGATATCAGCATGAACAGTTCCTTGTTGATCAATAGGCTCTCTATAACTCCACGCGACTTCAAAACAGCCATGCGTGACGTTTTCTCACAATAATCATGACAATAATTTCACGTATGCGTTATGCCTCCTTGCAAGGAGATTCCACACCATTAGGTAGTCATCCAGCTCGGCTTCCAAGTTTGAGCTTGATCTTCTTCTTCACCTCTCCAGCAGCAGGCTTGAGAGAAATCTTCTTCGACAATTGCTTTCGCTCTTTCTCGTGTTTCGGAGGATTTCCAAGCTGTACAGTATGCATCAATGTTCCTAGCTCTTGTTCAGTGAGTTGTGGTGGACCACCTTGTTTCGTCACCAACTTGGACACTGCTCTAGACGACTCTTCCGTAAGCAAGGGAAATGTCATCTTCCCAAGTGGCAATCGAGTACATAACATGCCAAGATCAAACTGTTTACCGGATCTGAGTGGTTCATAGTGCGGAATGTGCTGTAAATAATCTCCAGGGTTGAAATCAGGACCGAGAACGTGATGAAGTAGCCTGGTAAGGCCATGTTTCTCGACTTGGTCCTCTGCCATGATTACATACTTTTCAGATTCTACATGTACGTAATTTGTTTTACCATCAACCGTTGTGTATCCTATGATGGTGCATTTGAACAAAATTTTGTTGGAAAATAAAAAAAAAGGTAAAAGTCAAAGTTAAATACCTTTTTATCAAACCATCCCGTCCGTACAGAGTCAAATAACTGCCTCTTTGAGTCACACCATTGTTCATCTCTATATCTACAAACGTTTTCTACAAGATCAAACGTAATTTTGAACCATGGATCCCTTTTACGTGGGGATCTTCATCGTAGGAGCGATCCTTGCAGGGTACTTTGAATTCTCTGAAAAAGTCCTTGGCGGGAGCGATAGCAAAAGCAAGGATGTTGGGGCGTCTGCATTCACAAGTGATTTCCTTCAATTTAGGAACAATTATCTGGTCGTGTACTCGATGATGATGGCTGGAGACTGGTTGCAAGGTCCTTACGTATATGCTCTGTATGAAGCCTATGGATTTGGTCGTGGGGATATCGGACGATTATTCATCGCTGGATTCGGATCATCGATGGTTTTCGGAACAATTGTTGGAGGATTGGCTGATAATCATGGTAGAAAGAAGGCTGCATTGACATATGTCGCGACGTATGTCTTTGGATGCTTTACAAAACATTTCAACATGTTTTGGGTCTTGTTTGTTGGGCGAATCTTTTGTGGGGTTGCAACCTCTCTCTTGTACTCTGCATTCGAGTCTTGGTTAGTAGCAGAACATTTTAGACGCAAGTATGATTCAGAGTGGTTGGGAAATACGTTCTCCAAGGCGGTATTCCTGGGAAATGGATTGATGGCAATCGTCTCTGGTCTGTTTGCACAATCTCTTGTTGACTGGTTTGACCTTGGTCCAGTTGCTCCTTTTGATGCCGCTGCAACAGTACTATCGATAGGTGGAATTATAATTTATTTCACATGGCCAGAAAATTATGGTGACTCTGGTAAGACGCACAGTGACAGTCAGTTTGATAATTTCAGAAAGGCAGCTCACGTGATCATGTCAGATAAGAAGATTGCTCTCCTTGGTGCCATGCAGGCATTGTTTGAGGGTTCAATGTATACATTCGTATTCCTCTGGACTCCAGCATTGAGTCCAAACGGAGAACACATTCCTCATGGTATGATTTTTGCCTGCTTTATGGTGTCAAGCATGGTTGGCTCTGCGTTTACAGGAAGATTGATGGACAGTGGTACCACACGACCAGCAAAGTACATGCAGATTGTCTTTGCTTTGGCATCCGCGTGCCTCTTGGTACCCGTTTTAGTTGGAGGTGGTGATAATGAGACTATTGGAGAACCAGACGGGATTACATTTGCAGGAAAGGTTCAACTCCTGGCCTTTTGTGCGTTTGAAGGCCTTGTTGGCATCTTTTGGCCATCCATGATGACCTTGCGCTCTCAGCATGTTCCAGAAGATATTCGAGCAACCATCATCAACTTTTTCAGAATTCCCCTGAATTTGTTTGTGTGTGTCGTTCTTTACAACGTCAGCAGCCTGCCATTATCTGCCATGTTCTCCATGTGCTCCTTCTTCTTGCTGGTTTGCTGTTTCTGTATGAACTACTTTGCTCGTCTGGTGTCCAACCCTGTTGCATAGGTGATCAAAACTCTTGATGTCCTGTATATATGTTTTATCACGTGTGATGAGACTCGTTGTTATCTTCTCTTTTATGATTCTCTACAATGCCATGTTTTGCTGCTTGTCTGGAAAAGATTGGCTCCCAAATATAAACTCCAGAGACAACCCCCACCACAGCAGCAAAGACATAATGGATTGGACGACTCCTCCTCAAGCTCATTCTTGCAAGTCTCTCGGCATTATTATCTATACATGAGATACTAGATCATTAATTCAATGAAATACAAGTGAAATTATGGAGAGATGAGGCAGATTCTCATTCGAAATGCGCATGCGCATGAAATGAGATTGATAAAATTCTATTTACAAGAATCGGTTGGAGAATTCTCCAACAAACTGACTGATCTCGATGGTTCTGTGAGCAGATGCATTAATTTTAAAAATATGAGAACTTCTATATAGTCAGTTGTGACTAGAAAAGACAATGTCTACTAAGCCGTAACTCGTGGAGACATGATCCAGTGGAAGAATGAAGTTGCTACGAAACCCGTCTAAAAAGAAGAGAGCAAAATCTCACCACGCAGTATTTATCCTTGACATTCATCAAATATCCCCATGGCCTGCACTGCATGGACCTTTGATCTTGGAATGGCAGCGGGGCTCAAAACGACGTGGACAGAGCAATGCCTGTGACCCTGACTCTGACGATGCCTCTGAACCAGTCTCGTATCACTTTGGTACGACCCGATTTGAAATTCCTGCGACGTTGTATGAAATAGCAGAACGTCGGGATGAAATGGAGTCGAAGATTGTGAATCTATATCTTTGTCAGGTGAATGAAAAGGGAAAAGTAGGAAACATGGTTGGAGGTGTGACACTGGATCTGGCAAAGCTGACCATGCTGACTGCGGCCCCTGCGAGGCAAGAATATTTTATAGAATGTAGCCAATCTGTCGTTGAAATGGCAGGTGGACGGCCAAAACTGATTATGGATTTGTCAAAGTTGAATGAGCACGAAGGAGTGGAGAGTCCTGTAAAGGCAGATAAGCCTAAAACTGAAGAGAGTGCGCTGCCCTCGAGGCTTTCGACTGAAATGCCATCTTCTCAAGGATCTCTTAGTAAATTAGAAAGTACAGGTACTGTCATGAGTCCTGGAAGGGCACGTACAAAGGAGGTGACTGGAACACAGGTGTCTGGAACACAGGTGTATGATGAAGATGGTTTTTTGGTTGATGATGATGATGATGGGGATGACGCTTTGGTAGAATCTGAAGTAAAAGAAACAACACGATACTATAAAGCTGGGCCATTCGAAGGAGACTCGCTGGATGATTTTGATGATGAAGACCAAGTGAATGTAGAGCCTGATCTCACACCCTTTCAAGCGTCAAGGCAGATGCCGATTCATACACGAAGATTCTCAAGGGATATCAATTCTTCTTTTGGATCCCTCCGTCAGTTTCAGGGGGATGACATGCTGCCGTCGCCACGGCCAGTCTCATCTCCACCAAAACCCAGTGTGGCAAGCTGTAATTCTGCAATGCAGGGACATGGATATCTGAAAGGCGGATCTCATCCGCATTCGAGAAGAGATATCCAGATTGTAACTGCACTTGAAATGTCGGTATGGTGTGCTGGACTTGGCTGGGGTGGAACGTGTCATGGATCCATCCCCAGGAGGGATGAGATGCAAGCACCAGCTCGCCGAATAGCTCGGACCATTATTGGCCTCGGGGAGGTGGAAGGGTTAGGATTCGTGAAACAAGCTGTGAAATCAATCAAGAATTCTTGTGTCGCATCGTTGGGTGATGTGCAGAAGATGATTTTATGGTGGTCCACCATGGTGACACTTCGCTGGTCTTTTTGGACCCTGGTTGATGACAGTAGACCTGAACATATGCGCATGGCTGGGTTTGAGTGGCTCCAAACAGATGTATCGGATGTAATTCTATCGTGTGAGGATTGGCTGTTCACTAAAATTGCATCGAATCTCTGGGTATGTCACGTGCAAACAAATGTGGACCAAATCCACAATGAGCCAGATGTGGAACAATTTATAACAAAATATATTGCTGTACTGAGCAAAGCGATGGACACGTTTGAAGACTCATCGAGACCTGCACCGTGCTCTAAAACCCTCAAGAATGTTTTGAAAAAGCTCATATTGCGCGACATGAGTGTTAAAGTAGATGTTGCACTGTTCAAAGACTTGCTCGGACAGCGCCTGTCTATTTTCCGTCCCCTGACATCAGCGCAAGGACTCGAGCTCAAAATTCTTGCAGAACGACTCTCTGCGTGGTTTGAATCACACGGACTCGCATCGCAAGGCGAGGATGCTGAAAAAGTGTGGTGTTTGCCTAGGATTGTCTCTTCAGCAAATGTGATTGTGACTCCCAAGTCTGCATTGCTTGATGCAGATGTACGAAAGGAGCTCGCACCGAAAATTTCAGTGGCATCCATTTGTGAAATGCTTGGGCATTATACGCAGCTTGAAGAAGATTCTAGGGAGCAAAACGTGGATGAAATTGTTACCACACTTAGAGCAAAGACTGCAGCAAAGATTGATCTGAATGAATCTCTAGAGTCTCTGGATGCCACAACATACAAGGCTCCAGAGGAATCGTGGCTCACGCAGCAGGGTATTATTCAGCCATTGTCGTTGGACATGTCTGAAGAGTCAGACTCTGAAATAGAAGATGTTGTTGGAAGAGACAGGGCAGCAGCACTGAAAGAATTGTGGACATCCCACACGTGAATGAGTTGTATATTTTCTTTCATTGTATTACCAAATTTTTATTAGAAAACGTTCCAAAAGTAGTACGATGTCAATCAAGAAGACGAGGGAGATGCACTCTCAAACGCCCCCCAATCTTCCTGGGTCGTATTAGAATGACTGCCTCCAGGAGATGCACTCTGTCGATGCGGTGCATGGGGAGATGACCCTTCACTACTAGGCGTACTCAGGGCCGCCTCGAGGCCCCCATTCTGGAACATGAGAGAAAATGTCTTGTTCAATGTACCTGCATTTCTAGAGCCACTCACAAATCCCCCAGAAGAATGATGATTTGCATTGGGATTCAGTTTGAGTGACATGGTATGGCTCAGCGCAAGAGATTCATCATGTCCACTATTCTTCTTCATACTCTCTGCCTTTTTCTTTCTTTCCATATAGTGTTGATGATCAATCAACGCCCTAAAAAAGTCTCCAGCAGTATCACGCTCTGCAAATCCAAGCCCAATAAAAGCATGTTTGTTGGTCTGTCTATCTGCGACACGAATCACAAAATAACGACTACTATCAATCACCTTTTCCACACACGTGTGCAGAGGAATCGCAACAGGACATTCTGCCCACAGTTCATTAGTATTCGGGTCCAACATCCTCACAAAGCCATGATCATCTCCATCCCTACAAACATGCACCACCACTTCTGCAACTGGTTTCTCTACATCCCACGTTTCTGCCCTATGACCACTCTACAAACCACGATTATCGGTTTACTATCAGTTACATATCAATATGTCGTGGACAAGAGCATGATTCTTTCACGACAAGACAAGAAATCCGTGTCGGACGTGAGATGCCAACAAGAGCGCGTACCGTCGTCGCAGGTGGAACCTGGTAGATAAATCCCCGATCTGGACCAAAACTATGTATTTCCATCGTGATACTACTATAAATCTTCGTACATTGCCTAATGGTGTCTTGTATGTTTTAAAATCTACCAATGACACGTGTCCAACACACTCTAGAGGAAAAGACTCTGTCGTATTTCCCTCAGCTGAGGGATACCTGTACTAATCTTCCGTAGATGACACCGATTGAGATTGGTACGAGTGACACGTGTGATGCAACAGGATCACTCAAACCCTCGAGGGATGTCCAAGGATGTATGTGGATTGGTAGTTCAGGCCCAGAGCTCTGGGCCCACTCGAGCGGTTGATTTCAGATCTGTATCTTTAACCTTTATGAATTCGAAAGGGTACCATCCGTGTGCTTTTACGGACACATTTGAAATCTCAAAAGTATATGCTCACCAAAATACCATACATCCATCTATGAGCTTGTATTCGAGTCTCCAGAAAAGAACCATGTCTGGAAAACCTCCCAGCAGGATTGGTGCTGCAGAATGCCAGATGATGCAGAACAAGTACACGTGTCCCAGACACAAGACTTCCAAGACTTTTCGATAGATAGTACTAGAAATCCGACATGTAGATTGCTCGTAGTACCTCATCAGAGTCATACTAGAGAAACTCAAGCAAGGACTGTTTTTGACAAAAAGTCTGGGTAAAATAACTGGGAACATGTACATGAATCCACACACACTGTATCCTACATATTTTTATCAATAAATATGTGTATATATATCATATTCTACACTATCAATAGAAAGATACCATAATGGTGCTCTCGAGGGGCCTGTTCAGGGTCCACCCGAGTCACATGCAGGTTTTACAAACGACTTGTTACTCAGTCCTCAAGGGTGCTTGTATACAATGTCCTAGCCGTCAACTCCATCATCACATATCGTGTACATCCGATACCAGGATGATGGGTTTGATTCGACTAGAGTCACGACCATATCCTCCCTGGAGTGGACGTTCTCACAGGTTGTTTGCAAGAATGGTGTCTGGCGCATTGTCTTGGAGGTCTGATGACGTTGCTGTCGATGTTGGTATCCTTGTGGAGGGTTTACAGGGAGTGGATGACGTGGTAGATTGTTTGCATGGGGATGCTGTGACTGTGGTGAAGCATGCGGTGTATCATGCATCAAAGGCACGGATGGAAGATGGGGAGGATGTGTCATTTCCTAGGCCAGTAGAGCTTTCTCTTGTCTTGTGTGATGATGATTACATACAGGGATTGAATAGGGAATGGAGGCAGGTAGATAAACCAACTGATGTCTTGGCATTTGAAATGAATGGTGATGATGACGACTATTCTTTTGAGCAATTCTATGATGATGATGATGATGATGATGAAGAAGAAGAAGAAGAAGAAGAAGAAGAAGAGGAGGAAAGTAACGACTTGCAACAACAACAACAACAACAACAACAACAAAAACAACAAGAAGAAGAATACATGGAGGCTCCTGTTGTGATGCTGGGGGATGTGGTGATCTCAATTGACACGGCAAAGAGACAGGCAGATGAGAGAGGTCACTCGCTACTGGATGAATGTAGGATATTACTTATACATGGTGTGTTGCATTTGTTAGGATATGATCACGAATATAGTGAGGAGGATGCGGAAGAGATGCATGCAGCAGAGGTTGAGATTTTGAGGCACGCTGGATTCCAAGGGGATTCTGGTCTCATTGGGTTTGGAGGGAATGCTATTCAGCCACTCCGATCCAAAACGTCGTCATCTGATATCAAATTGCTATGTCTTGATATGGATGGAACATTGTTGAATTCGCAAAGTGAACTATTGCCAAGTAGTGTGGAAGCTCTTCGAATGGCAACAGATAGGGGGGTGCAAGTGATTCTTGCAACAGGAAAAGCGAGACCAGCTGCAATGAAGGCGTTAGAAAAGGTAGATTTGAAAGAAAATACGATCGTAGGTGTCAAAACGCCTGGTATATTCTTACAAGGTCTGCAAGTGTATGGAAGGAATGGGTCTGTGCTAGGAGGTGGCTCTCTGGACATGTCAATTGTCCAAAATATCCTTTCCTATGCGGTGAAACATGACGTGAGCGTGACTTGTTTCTTAGGAGACGATTGTGTCTCGCCAAAAATAACTCGAGAGCTGGAGGAGCTTCATTATAGGTACTATGAACCATACCCAAAGGTGATGTCTGTTGAAGATATTGTACAGGGTCCACCAGTGCGCAAAATGCTTCTCATGCAGGATCCTGAGTCTATTCGACATCTTAGACAAATAATGGATCAAGAGCTAGCACCTACCAATGCAGCAACCATGCAAGCAGTGGACACAATGTTGGAAATAGTACCCAGGGGAGTGAATAAGTGGACTGCCTTGCAGCTCCTGCTGAGTCATCTGGATACTGTAGAGGCCCATCATGTGATGGCAATAGGAGACGGAGAAAACGATTTGCAAATGATTCAGGGGGCAGGAATTGGTGTCGCCATGGGAAATGCGGTGCCAGTTGTGAAAGATTCTGCCGATGTAGTTGTCTCATCAAATGATGATGGTGGTATTTATGAGGCTGTAGAACGCTTTATTCTCCAATCCTAATCTTGTATAACAAATGTAATTATTTAGCATACTCTGTGTACCCATCCGAATGTATCAGGAATTCGCTCTTGTTGTAATCCAGTTAATGCATCATACAATTCAAGAGCGGTTGCTGTCGGCTCTCCTGGGTTTCCAAATTGTCTCTTCTCCCCATTGTATGTCAAGCTACCGACAGGAGACAACACAACGGCAGTACCTGTCGTAAAGACTTCATCCGCTTCCATAGCAGATTCAATAGACACAGGTTCCTCTTTTACCTCATACCCTTTGCTTCTTGCTAACTCAATCACAGAGCGTCTGGTCACTCCTGGAAGAATACTTCCACTCACTGGAGGTGTTGAAATCACGTTGCCATGTTTCACAAATATATTGCAGCTAGAAACCTCCTCAAGATATTTATCATTCTTTGCATCAAGATATACAACATCAGAATATCCTTCTTGCTTTGCCGCCAACTGTTGTACAAGCACTGGGGAGTAATTACCGGCAGCTTTTGTTCCTCCCATACCACGAGGGGCAGACCTATGAAACTCTGTATCCACCTTGAGATCAATAGGAGTCAGTTGACCACCTTTAAAGTACGATCCAACGGCAGCACAATAGATACAAAAGGTATAGGTAGATGCTGGACCAAGGCCCAGAATGGGCCCAGTCCCCATGAGCAATGGCCTCAGATACAAGGATCCTTTCCCCTGTGGAGGTACCATGCTAGCATTCGCTCTAACAACTGTTTCTACAGCAGATACAAACTCTTCAGTCGTTGGTGCAACCATCGACAATCTCGCAGCTCCGTCCCTCATCCTTTCTGCATTACAGTCAGGCCTGAACAACACAATGTGACCATCCTCTGTCCTCTGGGCTTTCATTCCTTCAAATACAGCCTGTCCATAATTCAGCACTTGGGCAGAAGGATACAACGAAAGAGGTCCGTATGGCTGCAATGATCCAGCCCACGTTGTCTCACCCGCGTCACAGGTTGCAATATACATATGTTCTGCAACGTTTGCAAGACCAAAGCCAAGTTGATCCCAGTCAACCTCAGAGCTTGGAGCCGTGCTCGAGGCAGGACTGCTCGCTGAACGTACTATCAATTTCTTCTCTACATGATGCGTAATTCTGCACACAGATACACGGGGACGAGTTTAGACGGCCAAGTTCCATACGGTCAAGTGCAATTTGAGTAGCAACTATACCTTGGTGAACGCAATACAAACGTCCTAGACGCGTTTTCCTGGGATCTACATTGTATCAATATGAATAGTAATAGTCTCATCATGTCTTCAAACGTGATCTCAGTCATTAATACGTACAGAGCACTGTTTCTCGCCGCACGGGGCTTGTGCAGCCCTCCACTGCTCCTCAAAGCCAAACTCATTAATTCGGATCTGTAAAGGTAACAAAAGTTAAGATTCTTCACTAGAATGCCATCTTGGTGACTATCATTGTCTGCATGTACTGTATTCTCAGTTTTTCAGGATGACCAAAGTCAGGGTCAATCTCTTGGAGAGAGGACTGAGACATATATCATTCATTATCGATTGGAATCATAGCGATCAGAGCAGATATAATTCACTGTTTCTTTCATATGTCATATAGAATACCCACGACAGAGAAAGATGCAGTTGATGTATAAGAATAGTCAACAGGGAGTGGCAAGAGTTGGTCTTGGTGTATCTCACCACACAAAGACAACGCAGTCGTTGTTCGTCACCAGTCCTGTGATCCAGCGTCAGTCAATCTCTCATTATAATAGGAAAATACAATGGGATGGGCACGTGGTGCTTGCAGGCACGTCCAACGTCGTCCTTGCTTCTGCTGAAAACTCTTCAGAGAACAAGACTATCGCAGTTGCAGGGGCGACTGGATTGATTGGCACGCGATTGGTGGAAATGCTTGTTGATCAAGGATATACAGTACGAGTACTGACAAGGAATCCCGCCTCGGCAAAGTCAAAGTTGTCAAAA
>PJEL010003257.1_pt1 | contig 14109 bp, 8 predicted proteins | sample 1853271 | NCBI WGS metagenome assembly PJEL01 (sample SAMN08108733, study PRJNA415343) | Invertebrate metagenome, whole genome shotgun sequencing project. | host: Globobulimina | place: Sweden: Gullmar Fjord | collected 2015-08 | reverse complement strand
GATGGTTGGTTAATTAACCCTGAAACGAATCTAACCTATGTTAAAAATGAACAAGGTGAGGTTGTTAAAGGAAAGTTCGAATACAAAAATGCAGCACTGCTGTGTAAAAAAATGCAATTTTTTATGCGCTAGGTAACAAGGATTGCGCCAAAAGCGGTGGAAATTCATTGGTATGATTCGATGTTATTAGATGGCTCTGTTAAATGGCAAAACGAACTGAACAAAAAAAATGCACTCTTTTTGCAAGAGGGTCAACAGCGTATTAGTGATGCGATGTTTATGAATTATTGGTGGAACGCTGATATGGCTGAGGCGTCACGAGATTACGTGGAAAAATTAGGGCGATCTCCTTACGATTTGTATTTTGGCGCTGATTTATCACCAGCACGTAATGCGCAAAGAATATTCGAACGTGGCGCTTGGTTAAAGGCATTATTTCCCTCGCAAAATGATAAACAAACAAACCAAGCCGTCAGCTCTATTGCCTTGTTTGGGAATGACGTGAATTTTACCTTTACCGGTAACAAGCATACCAAAGCATTCAGTAATTTTAGACAAGATGAACAAGATTATCGCCGTTTTTATGCTACTGAAACCCGATTGTTCGCTGGTGATGATTTAAACCTATACAGCAATGATGACAGTGGCAAATGGTCGGGAGTAGGGCGTTTTGTTCCAGCAAAGTCGACTTTGACTGAATTACCATTTAAAACCAGTTTTAATACCGGACATGGCTTATTTAAAGCTGAGCAAGGAAAAGTGATTTCCGGGCGATGGCATGATATGGCTCAACAAGACATTTTACCGACTTGGCAATTCGCGATTGCTGGTAATAAAGCAACGTCGGTATTTTATGATTTTGAGCTTGCTTATATGGGTGGGAATTCATTGGCCATCACCAGTGAAAAAAGTCATGGAATAAGTACCATACCTTTGTACGAAAGCCTGTTTTCGCTGAATAACAGTGCTGAACTCAGTATTACTTATCAATATAGTTTACCCAATGACGCAGTGAGCTTATGGCTAGAATTAGATCACGATAAAATAGTTAATTTCCCCTTAGTTAACTCACCGTTGAGTGATGACGACGGAAAGAATCAATGGTTTACAGCTAAGCATTCTCTGCAAAGCTACCAACATAACGTAGTGACACGTATAGGCTTTACCGTTGATGAGCATCTTGTTGATAACGTAGCGATTAATATTGGTTTAGTGGAAATTCACTAATGGCTACGATAGAAATTTGTCTTTGTAGTGATGATAAACAGCTTTTAGCTGAGAATGTCGCTAAGGTTTATCAGGCAGGGGCTGCTCGCATTGAATTATGTAGTGCCATGGCCCTAGACGGTTTAACACCGGATCTCGAAGCGGTCGCGATTGCGCGTCGAGTATTTGGCCAACGTGCTGGCTTAATTGTCATGATACGTCCACGTGCGGGTGACTTTGTTTATAGCGAGAGCGAAGTGCTGTTAATGCTACAGCAAATCGAGCAAGTCGCTCATGCTGGCGCAGATGGTGTGGTTTTTGGTGCACTAACGTCAAGCAGCCAAAGTTTTGATTTAGTTGTTTTGCAGCGTTTAATTACCGCTAGTCGACAGCATAATTTGCAAATAGGCATACATCGCGCTTTTGATGCGGTGCTTGACCGTTCGCTGGCAACAGAGCAGTTACTTGCGCTAGGGATTGATAGGGTTTTAACCAGTGGTACGCCATGGGGGTCTAATTTAAATGCGGCATCAGGTATACCTGCATTATCTGCTTTAATTTCAGCGCTCAATAAAACAATTGAAATTGTTATTGCTGGTGGTATTTCCACTGGCAATGCTAAGACAATTCTCGAACAGCTACCTGAATCATCGAGTCTACTCTCTCTTCATGCGTATTCTAGTGTGTTAGTTAATCACTGTATTAATAGTGACAGTGTCGCTGAGATGGTCAATATAAAATTGTAAATACTCAATGTAAGAACGTCATTATGCCACTTGGTTTAGCGGTATTTACCGTGAAAGCCTGAGCAAGTTCTTGTAATTATGTAAATTATCCGTCGGCGCTTGCAATCGATTACAGCCGCCGAATGTTTTGAAATATTTTTAATATAAGTGAAGTAGTTTAACTATGCCAAATAATGAGATATCACCATTAACTCTGACTAAACAATTAAGCCTGAATGGACAATGGCAGTTTCGTCAAAGTGGCAATGGACAGTGGTTACCGGCGCAAGTACCGGGTTGTAACTTTTCTGACTTATTAAAAAATAAAGTCATTAATGATCCTTTTTTTCGCAATGAAGAACAGCAACTACAGTGGATTGAAACGGCTGATTGGCACTATCAAAAATCTTTTGTTGTAAGCCCAGAGTTTTTACATTATTCAGATGTAGAGCTGGTGCTTGAAGGACTTGATAGCTATTGCCAAGTCTACTTAAATGATATTTTGATACACGAAAATAACAATATGTTTGTTGGGCATCGCATTGCTTGTAAAAAACACTTATGTGTTGGTGAAAATGAATTAAGAGTTGAATTTAGGTCACCGATAAACGAAGTGATGCCAACATTTTTAAAAAATAATTTTACCTACCCAGCAGAAAACGACCATTCGGAAGAGCGACTTAGCGTTTTCACTCGAAAAGCGCCATATCATTATGGTTGGGATTGGGGACCTCGCTTTGTTACTTCAGGTATTTGGCGTGACATCCGCATGGAAGCGATCGATAAAGTACGTATAGATGATATTTATGTTCAACAACAAAGCTTAACCGATGAGCAAGCAGAACTGATGTTCCAGGTCAGCTTGAAAAACTTAACCCCTTTGGATGGTGTCAGCGTCGAAGCAATGATCACTGTTGAATGTGAAAATGTTGATGGTCTTAAACAACAAATTTCTTTTCAGTGCCATGGCTCAGAGCAAGTGGTCAATATTCCACTGATGATTAATCAGCCGAAAAGATGGTGGCCTAATGGCCTAGGTGAAGCATTTTTACATCAATTTTCATTCAGCTTATCTGACCAAAATCTAGTGCTGGATAAGCAGAATATAGCGGTGGGTTTAAGAACCATTGAAGTAATAAACGAGCCAGATAAAGATGGCGAGTCGTTTTTTATTAAAGTGAATGGCCATGCCGTCTTTATGAAAGGCGCTAATTATATTCCATCTGATAGCTTTCTTGATCGTGTTTCATCTGAAAAATACAGGCAGGTTTTTGCTGATGCAGTAAGCGCTAATATGAATATGCTCAGAGTTTGGGGCGGCGGTATCTACGAAAACGACGAATTTTATCAACTAGCTGATGAACACGGCGTGCTTATTTGGCAAGATTTTATGTTTGCTTGCAGTTTATACCCGGGCGATGCTGACTTTATAAATAATGTTAAGCAGGAAATAACCTACAATGTTAAACGCTTGCGTAATCACGCTTGCCTAGCGTTATGGTGTGGCAATAACGAAACGGAAATGGGTATTGAATTTTGGCACTGGCCAAAAACATTTAATTATTCTGATGAGCTATATCAAAAGCTTAAAGTAGATTATGACTTGTTATTTAAGCAAGTATTGCCCGAAATGGTATTGGCTTTAGATCCTGCGCGCTTTTACTTTTCTTCTTCTCCGATTGGTTTTTGGGAAAATAAAGCCGACGATAATCGTGGTGATAATCATTACTGGGGGGTTTGGCATGGCGAAGAACCGTTTAGTGAATTTAAAAACCGGGTGCCACGCTTTATGAGTGAATATGGCTTTCAGTCATTTCCAATCATGGCATCAGTAAAAGAATATTCTATTGAAGAAGATTGGCATCTTGAGTCTTCGGTCATGAAAACCCATCAAAAGCATCCTCGTGGTAACAGTTTAATTCGCCAATATATGCTGGAAGAATATCAAGAACCAAAAGATTTTGAGAGCTTTTTGTATTTGAGCCAAGTTCAGCAAGCGCTAGGTATGAAGGTGGCGTTTGAAGCTCATCGAAGTGCCATGCCATTCTGCATGGGTAGTTTGTATTGGCAATTTAATGATTGTTGGCCTGTTGCTTCGTGGTCGGGTATCGATTATTACGGTCGTTGGAAAGCACTGCACTATCAAGCAAAAAGAAGCTTCGAGCATCTTGCGGTTTTTCTTGAGCAAACGGAAAATGAATTATCGGTCAATGTCGTTTCTGATTTACTTAATGAGTCTCGATTGCAATTGAGTCAACAATTGATGACACTGGACGGCTCGATATTGTGGTCCGATACACAAGTTATTGAAGTTGCAGGCTTAACAAGTAAAACCATAATTAAGCACCAATTGCCAGTGCTACTAAGTAAAGCCGATATCGCTGATGTTGTTTTTGTTACATCGATACTGGCAGCAGATAACGAGGCACTGGTAAGTGAGGCAATGCACTATTTTGTGCCGACTAAAGCGTTGTTACTGAAAACACCAAACTATCAAGTAAAATCGACTGAGTGTGATGGAGGTATTGAATTTATTATTCAAACCGATACCTTGGCAAGACAAGTCCACCTGACGGTGAACGATAATTTGAACAACTTTACTGATAACTTTTTTGATTTATTACCAGGTGTGGAAAAGCGCATTTGCTTACCTACTAAAAGCGCGAAGTCAGTAAACACAGATACTGAATTAGCATCATTAAAGATAATGTCAATTGTTGATACATATTCAAACTAAAAATTTAGGGTAATACCATGGCGCTTCAAACGCTTGATTTGAGCATTATTGCATTTTACTTAGCCAGCATGATTGGTATCGGTTTTTATTTATCAAATCGTGCCTCGAAAAACCTTGATTCATATTTTCTCGGCGGGAAAAAAATTCCTTGGTGGGTATTAGGTGTTTCCAACGCATCGGGTATGTTCGATATCACGGGAACAATGTGGTTAGTCGCCATGTGCTTTGTTTATGGTTTAAAAAGTGCGTGGTTGCCATGGATTTGGCCGATTTTCAATCAAGTGTTTTTAATGATTTATCTTTCATCATGGTTACGTCGTTCGGATGTAATGACGGGCGCTGAATGGTTAAAAACTCGCTTTGGTACTGGACGTGGTGCTGAGCTGTCTCATATCGCTGTGGTTATTTTTGCTGTTGTTAGTGCTATTGGCTTTATTTCTTATGCCTTCAAGGGAATTGGCAAGTTTGCGGTGATATTTTTCCCGTGGGATTTATCTCCAGATACTTATGCGTTAATCATTTTCGCCATCACTACCTTGTATGTCGTTAAGGGCGGAATGTATAGCGTAGTGTTCACTGAATTATTGCAATTTGTCATTATGACTATTGCCGCGATTGCTGTTGGTATTATTGCGATGAATACGGTAAGTAGTGATGCACTAAATGCTGTTATTCCAGCGGGCTGGAAAGAGCTATTTTTTGGTTGGAAACTAGAACTAGACTGGACCGGAGTTATTGATTCCGTTAATGAAAAGATTACGGATGATGGCTTTACCTTGTTTGGCTATTTTTTCATGATGATGCTATTTAAAGGCGTATTATCAAGCTTAGCGGGACCTGTACCTAACTACGATATGCAGCGCATATTAGCGACCAAAAACCCTAAAGAGGCAGCAAAAATGAGTGGTATTGTCTCATTAGTGATGTTTTTCCCGCGCTATATGATGGTGGCAGGGCTGACTATTTTAGCGCTTGTTTATATGGGACCTGAAATACAAAGCAGTAACGAGGTCTTCGACTTTGAACAAATACTACCTTATGCCATCAGTAATTTTGTGCCTGTTGGGCTAAGTGGTTTATTAATTGCGGGTTTACTTGCCGCCTTTATGTCAACGTATGCGGCGACAGTTAATGCCGCGCCTGCTTACTTAGTTAATGATATTTATAAACGTTATTTCAAACCCAATGGCACAGAAAAACAATACATTCGAATGAGTTATGCAGTTTCATTAATACTTGTTGTGGTCGGTGTTGGTCTTGGATTTCTAATCACCAGTATTAACGACATTATGCAGTGGATATTTGGCGCGTTATTTGGCGGTTATGCGGCGGCAAATGTGCTTAAGTGGCATTGGTGGCGTTTCAATGCTTATGGTTATTTTTGGGGCATGATGTCTGGTTTGGCAGCTTCGATGGCATTGCCGATAATTTTTCCTGATATGCAGCCGTTATATGCCTTTCCTTATTTGCTGTTAGCGGGTTTGTTAGGCTCTATTTTGGGGACATTGCTTACCCTACCTGAAGATGACGAAGTGTTAATGAGCTTTTATCAAAAGGTTCGTCCTTGGGGCTTTTGGCAGCCAATAAAAAATAAAGTATTAGCACAGTCACCTGACTTTAAAGCAAACAATAACTTTTCCCGCGATGCTTGCAATATTGCCGTCGGGATGATTTGGCAAATATCGTTAGTCGTGTTGCCAATATATCTAGTCATTAAAGAATTCATGCCGATGATGATGGCACTGGTTGTCATGCTGCTAACATCATTTATATTGAAGAAAAATTGGTATGACAAGTTAGAGAATTAGCGCATTTAATGGCACTGTATTCTGTTGCGATAGCTGTGTCGTTAGATAAAAACAAATAAATTTAAATTAATAAGAAAAAGTCAAAAATATGAAAAAATTAATAACAATGGTATCAGCATTATTAATGATGTCGGCCTGTAACAATGCCGAAGTAAAACCAGCCGATATGACTGAAAAAACGACTGCGCTAGCCGTTGCTAAGCAGCAAGATGTTTTAGACTATGTCGATCCGTTTATTGGCACCGGCGGTCATGGCCACACATTTCCAGGGGCAACTGTTCCTTTTGGTATGGTGCAATTAAGCCCTGATAATTTAACTAAATCGCGTTGGGATTGGACTTCAGGCTATCATTATAGTGATGAAACCTTATTGGGCTTTAGCCATACGCATTTGTCTGGTACTGGTGTTGGTGATTTACTCGACATTCTAGTGATGCCTTTTGTCTCGACATACCCTGAAAATAGTCAGAATGAGGTTGAACATTTATATGCTACTTATAAAAAAGAAAATGAAACCGCTTCTGCTGGTTACTATTCTGTTTACTTAGCAGAGGAAGATATTAAGGCTGAATTAACATCAACCGCTCGAGTTGGCGTACATAAATACCATTTTGGTGAAAATGGCACGCCACAGTTATTGATCGATTTAGGCTATGCACAAAACTTTGATAAAGCGGTTGATACCTACTTTAAAGTTGAAAATGACCATACGTTAGTCGGTTATCGGAAGTCATCGGGCTGGGCAAAACATCAACCGGTTTATTTCGTGATGGAATTTAGTGAAAAATTTCAGCATCAGCTCTACAAAGACAAGCAACTAGTTTCAGGTGAAGAACTGAAAAGTGAGAAAAGTGAAGCGGTATTGAGTTTTCCACAATTAATCGGTAAAGCACTCGATGTTAAAGTCGGTATCTCATACGCAAGTATTGATGGTGCTCGCAAAAACATAGCCATTGAAGCACCGAGTTTTGATTTTAATAAAACAAAACTAGCAGCAGAAAGTTTATGGCGTAAGCAGCTAAACAAAATCTCTGTCACCGATAGCAGTGAAGTCTCTAAAAAGAAATTTTATACCGCACTTTATCACTCATTTATGGCGCCTCACTTGTTTAGTGACGTTAACGGTGAGTATTACGGCGCCGATGGTAAAACGCATAAAGCAGAAGGTTATAATCGTTATACCTTGTTTTCTTTATGGGATACCTTTAGAACGCTTCATCCTTTGTTAACTATTACTAATCCTGAGCTAGTAGATGACTTAGTGAAGTCGATGATGGCGTTTTATGATGAAGCGGGGTTACTACCTTCGTGGGATCTTATGTCCAATGAAACCGACGTCATGATTGGTTATCACGCGGTACCCGTTATCGTCGACGCCTATTTGAAAGGATTGACTACCGTAGATCCTGAAAAGCTTTTTGCCGCTAGCAAAAAATCAGCGATGCAAGATAGGTTTGGTATCGATTTATTTAGAGAATACGGTTACATCCCCTCTGAACTTGAAGTTGAAGCAGTCTCAAAAGCCTTAGAATATGCCTACGATGATTGGGCTATTGCAGAATTGGCAAAAGCATTAGGTAAAGAGGAAGAATATCAGTATTTTGCAAAACGAGCGCAAAGCTATAAAACCTTATTTGATAAAAGTGTCGGTTTTATGCGTGGTAAAGATAAAAATGGTCAATGGGTAGAAAAATTTAGTCCAACTCATGTCGATCATCGCACCACTGATTATACTGAAGCAAATGCATGGCAATATACTTGGTTCGTACCACATGATGTTGAAGGCCTAAAAGACTTGTTTGGCAGTGAAGCTGCATTTGTTAATAAACTTGATGCATTGTTTACCGTGAGCTCTAAAATGGAAGGAGATGTCTCGCCTGATATTTCAGGTTTAATCGGTCAATATGCCCATGGCAATGAGCCTTGTCACCATATTCCTTATCTTTATTCGTTCACTAAAGATAAGTGGAAAGGTGAAGCTAGGATCCGAGAAATCAGAGAAACTATGTACCGTGCAGAGCCCGATGGTTTGGCAGGTAACGATGATGTAGGACAAATGTCTGCTTGGTACGTCATGAGTGCAATGGGCTTTTATCCCGTTAACCCGGCAGATGGCAAGTATGTTTTTGGTACGCCATTATTTGCTGAGGTGACATTGAATTTGGATAATGGCAATCACTTTACGATTAAGCAAAGTAATAATAATGGTGAAAACTATGTCGAATCTGTGCAATTAAACAATAAAACCATTGATCGAAATTATATTGAATATCAGGAATTAATGAAAAACGGCGAAGTTCATTTTTCATTTAAATAACTGAAGAAAGTTATTAACCGATTACGAGTGATTTTTTGATGGTTGCAATCGATTACATTACTGGTAGTAATAAAAAACGAGAACAGTAGTCGACACCAAGTCATCGTACTTTGTGCTGCAAGATAGTTAACTAGAATTGGTATAAGAATCGATGAACACATCCATAGATACAAAAAAAAGTACAAGCATACATGCAAATACCGATGATATTTTGTATGTCGGCATAGATGGTGGTGGCACCAACTGCCGAGTACGTATTGAGTCGGCTGCTGGTGTGTTATTAGGCATTGGGCATGGTGGCTCAGCAAACCCTTCACATGGTTTATTGACGGTAATCGAGTCAATAATGACCGCTATTACAAGTGCTTTAGTGCAAGCTAGCTTACCTCAGGAAAGTATCAGTAGACTTGTTGTTGGCGCTGGTTTAGCAGGTTTACATTTACCTAAATATCGCCGAATGATGGCAGAGTGGCAGCATCCTTTTAAAGCATTGTATCTTACTGACGATTTACATATAGCAACGATTGGTGCACATGCTGGTGAAGATGGCGCGGTGGCTATTATTGGCACAGGTTTTAGTGCCTTATCTGTTGTTGGCCATGTGCAAACACCGATTGGCGGTTACGGCTTTTTACAGGCAGATCACTGCAGCGGCTCTTGGATTGGTTATCAGGCGGTGCAGGCGGTACTACTGGCCAATGATAAGTTGGCAAAACCAACATTATTAAGCAAATTACTCTTTAATAAATATCATGTCGAAGGTGTCGCTTTAGCGGATAAGCTGGTTGGCGCTACCGCAAGTGAATATGGTCGCTTAGCACCGCTAGTTTTTTCTGCTGCTCAGAGTAACGATAAGGTTGCGAAGGACATTCTTAAACAAAGTTGTGAATTTATTGAACAGGTTGTGACATTGTTAGCAGCAACGCTGCCACCAAGAATATCGCTAATCGGCGGTATTGCCGAACAAATTATTAGTCAATTAGATCAGCACACCGTTTTGCAGTTATCTGAGCCATTGCAAACACCAGTGCAGGGCGCTATCGGTTTTGCCCATCAACAATATCAAGCGTTCGCTTCAATTCAAGGAGAGCAACAGTGACCAGTAAAAGAAATTTTTTAAAAATGTCATTAGTGGGCGCATCGGCACTTGGTAGTGTAGGAGCACTGGCGAAGGCGTTTTCAGCTGAAAAGATATCGAAACAAATTTTCAAGCATGAAGCAACGGTCGCTAAGTCAGGTGTGACTAAACCTATTGTGGTCTCGACTTGGCAGCACGGCTTAGCTGCCAACGCAACTGCATGGCAAGTACTTCAACAAGGTGGCAAGGCTATTGACGCGGTTGAACAAGGTGTACGTGTACCGGAAGCAGACCCTGAAGTGAGAACCGTTGGTTATGGCGGCTATCCTGATAGAGAGGGTAAGGTTACGCTCGATGCTTGTATTATGGATGAAAATCAAAACTGTGGCTCAGTGGCATTTTTACAACATATCAAACACCCGATATCTGTCGCGCGCTTAGTGATGGATAAAACTCCACATGTTATGTTAGTTGGCGACGGAGCCCTACAATTTGCTAAAGATCAGGGCTTTAAAGAAGAAAATTTACTGACTGAAAAAGCACGAGCCGATTGGCAAGCATGGTTAGTTAAATCTAAATACCAGCCAGTCATTAATATTGAGAATCACGATACCATTGGTATGCTGGCATTAGATAATAATGGTGATCTATCCGGTGCATGTACCACCAGTGGTGCGGCATATAAAATGTCTGGTCGAGTGGGTGATTCGCCTATCATCGGTGCTGGCCTTTATGTCGATAATGAAATAGGTGCTGCGACGGCGACAGGCATGGGCGAATTAATGATTAAAACCGTTGGTTGTCATCTTGTGGTCGAGATGATGCGCCAAGGCATGAGCCCAGCGCAAGCTTGCCAAGCCGCAGTTGAAAGAATTGCCAATAAACTGGGCGATTATAAAGACTTTCAAGTGGGATTTTTAGCGTTAAACAAAGCCGGGGAATTTGGTTCATATTGCATTCAATCAGGCTTTAATTATGCGGTAACTGACAAGAAAGGTAGCAAGTTATTAGATGCTAAAAGTATTTTAGTATGACCATTCGTTTTATCGCGTTAATTGCATTTTTTTTTCTAACCTCGACGCATGTATTAGCCGTTATAGCGCCGATAAAAATCAATTCACCTGATAACGCCTTGACCATTGAGTTTTTTATTGAACAAGGTAAAGCTAACTATCGTCTATTACATCAAAATCAAGCATTGCTTACGCCTTCATCATTAGGTTTTATTTTTGCCGAGCAGCCTGCGTTATTGGGTGATTTTGTTATATTAGCCAGTAATAAAAGTAGCGTTAATAACGTTTGGCAACGTCAGTGGGGGGAATCTAAATTAGTTCATAATCACTATCGTGAGCTAACCGTTAGCCTACAAGAACGAACGAATTTAAAGCGTCAGCTAAGCATCGTTTTTCGACTGTATAACGATGGTGTTGGCGTTCGTTACCTATTGCCAGCACAGCCACATTTGCAATCTTTTGCTATAACTTCTGAAGAAACTGAATTTTCACTCAATGGTCAGCATACTTTATGGTCAACGCCTGCTAATTATGACAGTTACGAAGCTGAATATCGCCGAAGTAAATTGTCAGATGTTAATGCTGTCAATACACCGATAACCCTGAAGTCTGAACAGGGGCTCTATCTAAGCATTCACGAAGCGGCGTTAACCAATTATGCCGGTATGACCCTAATAAAAAAGGCACAAAATCCATATCAATTCACTAGTGATTTAGTCCCTTGGCCTGATGGTATTAAAGTTAAAGGACAAACACCTTTTAAAACGCCATGGCGCACTATTCAAGTGGCTGAATCGGCTGCTGAACTGATTACTTCTGATCTTATCGTCAACCTTAATGAGCCGAATGTTATTGAAGACACTTCGTGGATAAAGCCAATGAAGTACCTTGGGATTTGGTGGGGCATGCATATGCGAGAATATACGTGGCAAGCGGGACCTAAGCACGGTGCAACGACAGAAAATGCCAAAAATTATATAGATTTTGCTAAAAAGCATGGCATTGAAGGACTGTTAGTTGAAGGCTGGAACCAAGGTTGGGAAACCTGGCACAGCGGTTTAAATATTCAAGACTTTACCAAAGCATATGATGATTTTGATTTAGTGGAAGTTGCGGCCTATGGCGCGAAAAATAATGTCGCCTTAATCGGACATCATGAAACCGGCGGTAATATCCCGAGCTACGAAAAACAAATGGATGTAGCATTTAAGCTTTATAGCGATGTTGGGGTTCACGCGATTAAAACAGGTTATGCCGGAAAAATGATACCTGCCGGTGTTTATCATCATGGTCAAGAAATGGTTAATCACTATCGCAAAGTGGTGGAGTTAGCGGCGAAGCATCAAATAATGGTTAATGCTCATGAGCCAATAAAACCAACAGGTATTCGTCGCACTTATCCGAACATGATGACACGTGAGGGCGGTAAAGGTATGGAATGGAACGGCTGGAGTGCCGGTAATTCACCTGAGCATACGGTGACGTTACCATTTACACGTTTGTTAGCGGGGCCAATGGATTACACACCGGGTATATTTAATATTGAGTTCGATCGACAAAAGCAATATCGGGTACATTCTACATTAGCGAGGCAGCTTGCGATGTATGTTGTACTTTATAGTCCACTGCAAATGGCCGCCGATATGATCGAGAATTACCAAGCAAAGCCAGCCTTCGAATTTATTGAAAAAGTGCCTACTACTTGGGATGAGACAAAAGTGTTAACGGGGGAGATAGGTGATTACATCAGCATTGCACGTCGTTCTGGCCAGCAATGGTTTATCGGCAGTATGACAGATGAACAGCCTCGCTTACTGAACATTAAACTCGACTTCTTAGCTGAAAATATAGCCTATATCGCACGTGTTTTTTCTGATGCTAATAAAACCAGTTATCACGACAATCCCACTGATATCGATATTGAGAGTTACTTGGTTAAAAAAGATGATGAGCTTGCTATTGCCATGACTGGCAGCGGAGGGCAGGCACTTTATCTTACGCCGCTAACGATCAGTAACGGCGATTTACCATTAATTACTGAGCAGAATCAGCGTGCGCTTGCCAAAATGAAAATATATCAACGGCTAAGGCAATATGGAGCAGTAAAGCGGATAAAGCATTTAGCGGTCAATAAAAAAATTCAATACTTTACTGACTATGACAAGGCTTATCGTGCTGGTGGGGAGTCAGCGTTAGTTGATGGTATTGTTGGCGGCGCTGATTATAAAACTTTCTGGCAAGGCTATCGGAAAAACAACCTAAATGTTGTTATCGATTTGGGTGAGCAACAATTACTCTCATCAGTTGAAATCGGCTTTTTACAAAGTGTTCTGCACTCTATTTTACTGCCGAGTAAGGTGAATTTTTCCTTAGCTAACGATAATGAAGCTTACAGAAGCATTGGGGAATTACACTTCAATAGTGTGGAAAGTATGCCAGATTTTCAGCAAAAACAGTTCAAGGTACGGTTTGATAAACAAAGTGCCAGATTTATAAAGATAACGGCGAAAAATGTCTCGGAGCTACCTGATTGGCATATACGAGCAGGTCAAGAGAGCTTTATTTTTGCTGATGAAGTTATTGTACATTAGTTACATATAGCGCTGTAAATTATGAACAATATCACCAATAAACACCCAACTTTAATAGGTTAAATCGTACATCATGAATTCAAGAACTTCTCTTGCAAGTTGGCAAGCACTTACTGAACATGCAGAGAGCATGAAGACAAAACATATGAATACGCTCTTTTCTGAGGATAAACAACGCTTTGATAAGTTCTCTATTAAATTGCCAAGTATGTTATTGGATTATTCAAAAAATCGTATTTGTCAGGAAACAATGGTCAAACTCATGGCGTTGGCCGAAGAGTGTGAAGTGGAGTCTTGGCGAACAAAAATGTTTACTGGTCAACATATCAATAGCACTGAAGATAGAGCAGTTTTACATACAGCATTAAGAAATAGAAAGAAAAATCCTGTTTATCTTGCTGGTGAGAATATCACCGAAAGTGTTGAATTATCGTTAGCGAAGATGCAAGCATTCACCGAGCAAGTGCGACAAGGGAAGTGGACAGGTTACTCAGGAAAGCGTATTACTGATGTGGTTAATATCGGGGTTGGTGGCTCAAACCTTGGTCCACAAATGGTAACTGAAGCACTCAAGCAATACAGCGATGATGGTTTGAATGTACATTATGTTTCCAATGTTGATGGCACTCAAATT
>PJEL010003256.1_pt1 | contig 14111 bp, 8 predicted proteins | sample 1853271 | NCBI WGS metagenome assembly PJEL01 (sample SAMN08108733, study PRJNA415343) | Invertebrate metagenome, whole genome shotgun sequencing project. | host: Globobulimina | place: Sweden: Gullmar Fjord | collected 2015-08 | reverse complement strand
GGTGGGATCCTTCTGAAATTACCGAAATACCAAACAGATGAGCAACTGGCCAGTTTGATATTGGACAATCGAACAAGAATATCACAGGGGCATTCGCTGAACTGATGGAAATGGCAAATACTCTGAAAACTGCTGTCGCATCCATTCAAAATACCATGGGCAGCATTTCCAAAGGCGATTTTACCAATACTATTGGTGAAGCAGGAATGAAGGGTGACCTGGGATTGATCAGGGAAAGCATCAACAAGTCCTGCGACATGATGTGCAGCACCATGGCCCAGGTGATAATGGCATCCGAACAGGTCAATACGGGTGCGGGTCAGATATCCAGCTCATCGCAAGCATTGGCTAACGGTACCACGGAGCAGGCAGCCAGTTTGGAAGAGACCAGTTCGTCCATGTCAGAGGTTGGAAGTCGAGCAAATGCAGTTGATGAAAACGCCACCCAAGCCACTCAACTGACCAACCAGGCCATGGAAATTGCCAATCGGGGCAATAAACAAATGGAGGAGATGCTGGCCGCTATGGACAAAATCAACAGCTCCAGCGCAGATATTTCAAAAATTATCAAAGTGATTGATGAAATCGCCTTTCAGACCAATCTCCTGGCTCTGAATGCTGCAGTGGAAGCTGCTCGAGCCGGGAAGTACGGTAAAGGATTTGCGGTGGTGGCTGAAGAGGTTCGTAATCTGGCTGCAAGAAGTGCTGAAGCGGCTAAGAACACTACGGAACTGATTGAGAATTCGGTCAAAGAAGTCGACTCAGGTGTCAGCAATGCCAGTAAGACGGCTGAAGTACTGACCGAAATAAGTGACAGCATCACCAAGGTTAATGATCTGATCGGTGAAATTGCAGCCGCCTCCCAAGAGCAGAGTACCAGTACAGACGAAATCAATAAATCACTGACCCAGGTTAATAACGTCGTGCAGCAGAACTCTTCGATATCGGAAGAGGCTGCCTCCGCATCTGAAGAACTCAGCAGCCAGGCCATGGAACTGCAGAATCTGATGAGTCGTTTTAAACTGAAACAATCAGCAACAACCCAAGAATTAACTCCTGTTCCACAAATAGTTACTCAGCCACAAATTCCTGAAGCTAATGGTGTACAATCTCCAAGAATGATCACATTGGATGATGATAATTTTGGGAAATACTAGCGAGGAATTGTTGTTTGTATTGATGAGCCCATCCCAAGTAATAAAACGAAATAAAGGTTGGCAGAGATTCGACACTCTGCCTTCAATCTATCCTTCTTTTTTGCTTCAGGTTTAAATGCTTGCCCTTCTCATGAAGATCAAAGTTCTCTTACAGGGAAAGCTGACACGATGACTCCCACAAAATCATCTTCGACTTTTTCGATCAAAATAATATCTTAAGGTTTATCCTTCAGATCTAGCATGTAATTTTGTATATTTTCTATCTTGGGATTTGAGAGAAATTTTTAAAAGGATTAAAATACATTTGGAATAATCTAGTTCTCTGATGTAATTTTGAGCACGAATGGGGATTTGATGCTCCATAAAAACTGTCCTGAAAAAAATTATCCATAACTCATTAAAGGAGCATTTAACATGTGGAAAAAGCTGGTGAGATGTTAAACAAGTTGGTACCCGATATTCAAAAAACTGTTACCGTATTCTATCAATCATAACTCCAAATGTAATTGCGCCAATGACCACTTCGTTGCTATCGATTAATGGTAATGAAACCTGCTGAAGAACAATGTTGGATGATCGGTCTAATTTTTCAGTTCCGATATCGACTCCCCCTTCACCATTATTAAAAGCGTTTTTCCACTTTGGCTCATCCCCCTGCCAGTAGTCTTCTGTCAATTCATTCTGACACACAATGGCCCCCTGGTTATCTGTAACAAAAGTTTCTCCTACTGCACTCAATTTCTTGACTAGCCTTCTGACCTCCGCAGCACATTTACCGCTCATCACACGGACGTGAATTGGCAACTCCCTTTTTGCCCTTTTCCACTCGGTATCAATCCGGATGATTTCATCCACAGTCACACCCCGAGCGTTTTGAGCTTTGACATTTGCAACAAAAATTGGATTTGATAGCTGATGAATCAAATAAGATTTGATAAAGTTTTTGGTTTTTTCTAAAGCGTTGTCATTTTGAGATATCAACTTGAGCAGTTTCTTCTCAAGTTCTTTCGGCCTTGAATTCGAATATCCCTGGCTCGCCAATATGGCCATAACAATAAACAATAAAATCAAAATCTTTAATAGATATAATTTTAAAGCCTTCATCAAGCACTCCAAAACTAATTAACAAAGACAAATAAACCTGCTACATTGGAAAGACTGATGGGCCAATTTGCATTGGTGCCTAAATAAAGTCTCCCTTAATAGCATAAGGCATTTTGGTCAGAAGAAGGTTGGTACCATAAACTAGTTCTATTGTACTCAAACAATGAGCCCCCATCGTAAGGCCAGTTGCTTCCGAGTTTGATTACCTTTAATACTTTGATTATTATACAATAAAATTCTCAATAATAGAACCAATTTCTAAAGGTCATCAGTGGCGTTCAACCAAAAATGACGAATTCTCTCAAAGTTATATATAGAAATGGACAACAGTCCCGACCTAAAAGAGGGTAAAATAGTTTCTGGACGATAAACTTTATTTCGTTTTCTTCATGTTTCATCTTTTAAGTAAAGGTAGAAATGTTCAAACGAATATCCCGGCTGAGATTCCTCATTCTGATCTGTATTATTGTTGTTTCATGCGACTCGGGAGAGGAAAGAAAACATTTTGAGGGAATAAAGATCGTCTTTTTCCCCGGAGGTACCATCGAATCCCCCTATTCAAAAATCATGTATAACGGTGCCAGAGCTGCAGAAAATGATCTGGGGCCAAAAGTTGAATACATGTGGTCTGAGTGGAATCCTGACAAGATGCTACTCCAGTTTAAGGAAGCCATAGACAAAAATCCAGATGCCATTTGCATTATGGGACATCCTGGAGAGGAGAGGTTCAGACCGCTCATCGAAGAGGCTATTCGAAAAGGTATTATCGTATCAACGCAAGACATTTCTTTACCAAACATAGAAAAAGATTATATCCAAAACGGGTTCGGATTTGTAGGTGTGGAAACTTATAATGCCGGTAGTAACTTGGCAAGAAATCTGATTAAAACCTATTCGTTCCGGAAAGGTTCACGGGTATTGGTCTGGGGAAAAATGCAGTCCGGCCAGGGTCAAAGGGCTCTTTTAGCGAAAGGAGCCATTGATGTGATGCAAAAAGCGGATCTAACTGTTGATTATATGGAGATTGATCAATCGATCGAAAGTAACCTGGACCTTGGTTATGATAAGTTAAATAAATACCTGAAGTTACATTCAGATGTAAAAATCATACTGGTCTGCCATGCTGCGCTTACTTCCAAATTGCCTTCCTTTTTAAAGTCAGCTGGATACAAACCCGGAGATATTATTGGAGCGGGTTTCTTAGTTACCCCGGAGTCCATTGCTGGCATCAAGGATGGTTACATGGGAGTTATTCAGGATGTTCAACCTTATCTTCAGGGATATCTATCAGTTCTCCAGGTTAGCATGGCGAAAAAGTATGGGTTTCAGGGGATACATATTGATACCTCTTCCGGCTTTGTAAATCAGTACAATGTTGAGAAAATCGAAGAACTGATGAAACAGAATATTCGGTAGCGTCCTTTGTACAGATCGTTACTCCAAAATCGTTAATCCGAGGAAATCAAGTGGTGCTAAATATGCCGTTCCTACGGTGAGGTGCCATCTGAAGGATTTTTCAATTAGATCGGCTGTTCTTAAGGTGATTCATGAAGATCCGAAGCAAAATTATATTACTGTTATCAATTAGTTTTTCACTTATTTGTACCTTTTTAATCCTCTCTTCTTTGATCATTCTCGACCAGAGTAATCAATCCAGTATTGACAGTTTTAGGAATGAACTCTTAGAGCATACAAATGAACTGATCTCAAACAACGCAAAGATTTTTTTTCAGTTGGTCGACGCCAAATTGAGTGCAGGCGAATACAGCAAAACAGAACTGTTGCAGTTGTTGATTGATGTTGACCCCATGGGATGGAACATCTTGATCGTCGACAGAGATAAATCAGATGTCTTTAATCGGTTTCGAAGAACCATTTTATCAAATTTGCTCAACGAAAAACGATCGGAGAATTACTGGCAGGAAATGCTGACCACGCAAAAACGGAATTTTGTGATTGATAATTATAGTGAAGTCTTTTCAGACCAATTGTTAAAACTGGAACCTCTGCAGATACACATACGAGTTTACCCTGAACAACGGTTGATCATCGGATACGGTAAGGTGCTGTCAGTATTAAAACTTCGAATAAAGTATCTACAGAAAAACGAGAAGAAAAACTTTCAAAAGTCCATATTGCTGTCCATCAGCCTGGGCTTGGTCGTCTTTTTCGTAACTTTGATAATTGCCTATCGATCAACCGACAAGTCGATACTTAGACCTTTGAATCAACTGTCTTTGGTAGTACTTGAGATGAAAAAAGGCAACCTAGCCACAAAGGCAGACGTCCAGTCCAATGATGAATTAGGGCATCTTGCCAATGCGTTTAATGCGATGGCAGATCAATTGAATAACATGGTCAATGAACTGGAAAGTAAAGTACTCCACAGGACAAAACATCTGGCCACCGCCAAAGCGGAAGCTGAATTGGCCAACAGTGCCAAATCAGAGTTCTTAGCCAACATTTCGCATGAATTGCGTAACCCGATGCATCATATTTTGAGTTATTCAAAAAGTGGTGTGGAAAAGTTTTCAACGGCTAAACCGGAAAAGCTTCTTCATTATTTCAAACAGATCTCAATTTCAGCCGGTCGGTTGATGACTCTTTTAAATGATCTGCTAGATTTTTCAAAGATGGAAGCTGGTAAAATGGATTATCGTTTTGAAAAGCATGACATCTGGAATATCGTGAAGGACGCTGTTGATGAGTTGCAACAGTCCATCGATGACAAAGGGCAACAACTGGCGCTAAGCAGATCTGTGACAGACCTCAACGCTGTTTGTGACCTTTTCAAAATAGGTCAGCTAGTCAGAAATGTGATTTCAAATGCAATCAAATTCACCCCGGAAGGTAAGAAAATAAGGGTTCAAATATCAAAAGAAGAGAATTCCAGGTCCAACCCCAATCTAGAAAGCATCCGAGTTTCCATTGGGGATGAAGGCGTCGGTATCCCTGAAGAAGAAGTCAATTCCATTTTTGATAAGTTCAATCAGAGTAGCAGAACCAAAACCGGTGCCGGGGGTACAGGTTTAGGCCTCTCAATATGTTATGAAATTATTAAAGCACATGGAGGTGAAATATGGGCTGAAAACAATCCCGATGGAGGAGCACTGTTTAGTTTCACATTGCCTTATAATCAGGAAACAGCTTAGACTCTGTGAGGTGTACGGAATATGTGGTAATCATTTCCTCTTTCTCAACGACTTTTACACAAACATTTAACCACCGACCACCTGACCCCTAATCCCAATAATATTAACAAATTTAGAATTTCCGCCAAAACCTACCAAACATATCTCATAGCAGTCTCTTCACTCGTAGTAGCTCATTCTATTCATGACTATTTCCTTACTTTTCAATACCTTTACTGCAAAATCCTTCTATCACTGATGTTAACGGCAGCTCGCTTAAAATCACAGGCAAAAGGTGCTTTACTGGATAAACTAGTGGCTTCGGACGCTGGTCAATTATCCGGGAAGCATCATTATGCTGGTAATCACATTGTATTTGATTCAATATTGGTGTATCCTATGGAATTAGTCGATACCAACAGATATATTGATAAATTTACCATAGATATCTTATTATTTCAGTCAGAAGGGTTAACGGATGGAACGACGATTTATTTTTACTTTTTTATCTATTTTCTTAATCGGATCCACCTTGATTCTGGGGGCTCTTTGGTTTGTTTATTCAGCAGAAAAAAAAACACAACGAGTTCGGATCGAAACCAAAGAAATTCAGCTGGTAAAATTGCAGAGGGTTCGGCTCGCTGCGCATTTTCATGGTATTACTTCCGATTTAAAAGTAATCGCTAATCTCCATGAATTGAGGAAACTCGCAGACAATCTGAGCGATTTCTCGGTTCAAGATGTAAAATCTGATTTTCTCTCGTTTTCCATCCAGAAAGGACAATATGATCAGATACGTTTTATCGACAAGGACGGAATGGAAGTCGTACGAATCGACTATAATAGAGCAAGACCTGAGATAGTTCCGAAGCACAGACTTCAGAGCAAATCCAACCGGTATTACTTCAAAGACACGATGTCAAAACAGGAACACCAGATCTATATTTCGGAGCTAGACTTAAATGTTGAAAATAGACAGGTAGAAAGACCATTTAAACCAATGATCCGTTTTGGAACACCAATATTTAACAGCCGGAGACATAAAGTCGGGATGATAATTCTTAATTACGCCGCGAACTTGTTGATATCTGATTTTAAGAGCTTAGCCCGTGATGGTTTTGGTGAAAACTGGATACTAAATTCTGAAGGATATTGGCTTTCGGGGACCAGCCCTGATGATGAATGGGGATTTATGTTTGAACATCGAAAAGATATAAGCTTGAAAAGACGGATTCCAGAAGTATGGCAAGCCATATCAGAAAAAACCTCAGGAGAATTTTATCATACAGGTGGGCTTTACACTTTTGACACATTTCACTCCGCAAAGGAAGCTAACTCAGAACATTTATATTCAAAAGAATTGCATCAGAAAGAATTGGGTGACGCCTCAACAAACAGCTGGAAAATTGTATCTTTTATCCCAAATGATGTGTTAAATGCCGAATTGCGGAAACACTCAAACAAATTGTTGGATATTTTAAAGGCCATTTTTGTTTTTTTAGTAACCCTAAATGGGCTGACAGCTTTTATGCTGGCAAAGGCTCAACAAAAGCGACGGGGAGCTGAAGAAACACTTAAGCAACACAATATCCAACTTGAAGAAACAGTACTGGAACGAACTTTGGAGCTAAAGGATAAAAACGAACGACTTAAATTGGAAATCTCTGAACGCATACAAACAGAAGAATCACTAAGAAGGGTTCAAGATCTGCTGGTTGAGGCGCAACGTTTGGCTAATCTTGGCAGTTGGGAATATGACCTTGTTACAAAAAAACTTAACTGGTCAAAGGAAGTGTATTCCATATTTGGGCTTGATCAAACTTATACGCCATCTTTAAAAGGACTTGCAGAGTTGATACATCCGGACGACTTATGGGTAATAGCACCAGAGACTATTGAAAAGAACACAAACACTGGAATTCAAGAAATAGAGTATCGGATTATTGACCAGGCTTCAAAAAAAATAAAATATGTTATCGAGAGAAGGGAAACACTCAAAGATCATAAAAACAACCCAGTCAAGAATTTTGGTTCGCTCCAAGATATTACTGAACGTAAAAAAGCTGAGGATCAAATCAAAGATAGTGAAAAAAAATACCGTATTGTATTTGAGAATGCTGCTGTTGGCGTTGCACAAATTAACACACAGACAGGGCAATTTGTTAAAATTAACCAAAAATATTGTGACATAATCGGATATGAAACTGGTGAGTTAACAACAACTACTTTCATGGAAATTACACACCCGGATGACCTGGATGTCGACCTTATGTACATGAATAAATTAAAGGCCGGGGAAATTCGTGAGTTTTCAATGGAAAAACGGTATTTTCATAAAAATGGAGAACTTGTCTGGATAAACTTAACTGTTTCTCCGATGTGGGATTTGGGAGAACAACCCTCTTTCCATATTGCAATTGTGGAATCGATTACTGACCGTAAACATTCAGAAGCGAAACTACGTAGGCATTCCCAAGTTATTGAGCAAAGTGGGAGCACAATAGTTATCACTGATTCAAAAGGAAAAATCGAATATGTAAATCCTGCCTTTTCAAAAACTAGTGGATATTCGTTTGAAGAAGCAATTAGCCAAAATCCTCGTATTTTAAACTCTGGGGAACATTCGGCTCAGTTTTTTGAAAAAATGTGGAATACGCTGTCAAATGGAGAAACTTGGCGAGGTGAAATGATCAATAAAAGAAAAAGTGGTGAGTTATATTGGGAGTTCGCCACAATTTCACCTGTTAAAGATGACTCAGGCAGAACGACTCATTATGTGGCGATAAAGGACGATAAATCGTTACTAAAAAAGGCAGAAGAAGCTTTAAAGGAGAGCGAAAAGCAGAAAAAAACCATATTGGAAACCACTATTGAAGGATTCTGGTTAATTGACAATGAGGCACTCACCATGGATGTCAATGAGTCCATGTGTGAGATTCTGGGACGGACCAGAGAAGAGATTGCGGGTAAAAGTGTGTTGGATTTTTATGATAAAATGAATGCTGAATTGATCCAAAAAGAGTTGGAAAATCGGAATAAAGGAATCTCAAGTACTTATGAAGCATCAATCTTACACACAAATGGAAAAATGATTCCGTGCCTTTTCAACGCTAATCCTTTGTATGATGCTGACGGAAATAAACAAGGATCTTTTGCGATGGTGACAGATATCAGTGAACGAAAAAGAAACGAGGAAAACTTAGAAAAAGCCAAGCGGGAAGCGGATATCGCCAACCAATCTAAAAGTGAGTTTCTGGCTAATATGAGTCATGAATTGAGAACTCCTCTAAATAGTGTTATCGGGTTTTCACAAGTATTGGAGAATCAACTGACAAATACTTTAACAGATAAACAAAAAACCTTCTTTAATTATATCAAAACCAGCGGTGACCACCTTTTGGAAATGGTAAATGACATACTGGATCTTTCGAAGATTGAGGCCGGTAAAATAGAACTGGATCTGAAACCGTTTGATTTTGGCCATATGATCAACAGGTCAACCAGTATAATCAAAGAAGACGCATACAAAAAGAAACTTCAAATTGATATTGAAATACCACCGGATCTGGGATGGATAAACGGAGATGAAACAAGACTAAAACAAGTCGTTTTTAATCTACTTTCTAATGCGGTGAAGTTCACTGAACGTGGCAAACGAATAGGCATTGATGCCAGCATCGAAGGAGATAATTTTATTGTTGAGGTTTGGGATAAAGGGATGGGTATCCTCGAAAATAATTTAGAAAAAATATTCGATCCATTTGAACAAGGAAAAGGAGGCAAGGTTTCTTCGGAAAAAGGAACTGGCCTTGGTCTTTCGATATCAAGAAGATTAATCGAATTGCACCAGGGGACGATAACCGCCACCAGCAAAGTTGGGGAAGGTAGTCGGTTTATTATTAATTTACCAGGCAGGTTTCTGGTTGAAGAACAACCAGGTGAAGAGCGTGCGGTCCGGCAAACCGAGGTTATCACATATTCTAAAAAGCGCTTCGAAATCTTGGTGACTGAGGATAACAAAAACAACAGGAAACTTATAAATGCTGCTTTGGATGGCTATAACCTGGAATATGCTATAACTGGTGAGGAAGCGGTTACCAAGGTTTCTGAAAAAGAATATGATTTGATTTTGATGGATATTCAATTGCCAGGAATAGATGGTACAGAAGCAATGAAACAAATAAGAAAGATCAGAATAGACAATAAACCTATCTTTGCCTTAACCGCATTTGCCATGAAAGGTGATGAAGAAAAATATCTAGAAGCAGGATTTGATGATTATATTTCAAAACCCATAAACATTGAGAATTTAATTCAAAAAATTGAACACATCCTCGGTTGATTACCAACCTCAGCCAGTTTGAAGTTTTCTAGTGTTGAGTTTTAACGAAAGTGATATTTCTCCGAAATGGGCTAAACACCGACCATCTTGCCCGGAAACTCAATAATTTTAATTAAAAGTCACCTCCACAAGAATACCGCCTATTCCCTCCATATCAATCACTCTATCTGCTGTAATTTCATAAAAGCACTGCCAGTCATTTGGTTATTAAGATTTTAACTTGAAGATTTTTTTGTCTCGGAAGTCCATTGCTGTTCGTTTTATGATACTAGAAAATGGGCCGAATTTTTTCTAAAAAAAAGACAGAAATCCTTTGAGCTGTTTGTGTTATTCTGTTATTGTTCCGACCAGCAACGAAATTCATGGCAGTCATCAAACATTCAAAATCAGAAGAATTATCAGAGTATTAAAGTACATGATCAAAAACTTTTTTTAAATTTGACATCGATAAGGCATCAACATGCAAAAAGCTAAAATACTTATCGTCGAAGATGAAGCCATAATCGCAATGGAAGTTGAAAGCCAGTTACAGATCCTGGGATACGAAGTCACCTCAATTGTCGATACAGGTGAGAAAGCATTAGAAAAAGCAGACGCAGACAGGCCTGATCTCATACTAATGGATATTCGCATCAAAGGTAAGATGGATGGCATTGACGCTGCTGAAGCAATCCGAAATAGATTCGGTATTCCTGTCATCTTCTCAACTGCCTATCTTGATCAAGAAAGAATTGAACGGGCGAAGATCACCATGCCATTTGGATATGTGCTGAAACCGATTCAGGACAGGGATTTGTCGGTGACGATTGAAATGGCGTTGTATGTGGCGGGGGTTGATTCTAAACGAAAAAAAGCCGAAGACGAGCTTGAGCGTATTTTTAATCTCAATCCAGACCCTATCTGTACTGCTGGGGTTGATGGCTATTTAAAAAATCTAAATCCCGCTTGGGAAAAGATTTTGGGATACACAAAAGAAGAGCTCGTATCAAAACCTTTACTTGAATTTATTCATCCAGATGACCGTCAGGCAACTATTGATGAGATTGAAAGACAAGTCGGTGGACAACCCACAATTACTTTCAAAAATCGTTATCGTTGTAAAGACGGTTCGTATAAACTCTTTGATTGGAAAGCAACTGCTTCAGTAGATGGAATGTTGTATGCCACCGCAAGAGACATTACAGAACAAGAAAAATTAGCTGAAATACTTAAAGAGAGTGAAGAAAAGTATCGGTGTATTGTCGAGGATACTCCGGGGCTAGTTTGTCAATTCCTTCCTGAAGGTAAGATTACATTTGTGAACGATGCTTATTGTTCTTATTTTAATAAAACATCTGATGATTTGGTTGGTAAAACGATTCTTTCATCAATTCCTGAAGAAGACAGGCAGACTGTCAATTCCAGCATCTCTTCATTAGATGTTGATAATCCAACTCATACGATTGAACATAAAGTGATTTTAAAAGATGGCATAATTGTTTGGCAAAAGTGGACAAACAGAGCAATATTTGATGCCCAAAACAGATTAAAGTTTTATCAATCTGTAGGCGAAGATATCACTGAACAAAAGCAAACACAAGAAACTCTAAAAGAGAGTGAAGAAAGATATCGTACAGTTTGTGAAAACACTCAAATTTGGATATGGGAGACAGATGCCAATGGTCTGTATACCTACGGGAGTTCCACGGTAGAAAAGATACTTGGTTACAGAATAAAGGAATTAATTGGAAAGAAACATTTTTATGATCTGTTCCATTCAGAAGAAAAAGAACAACTAAAAAAGGCCGCATTTGAAATTTTTGCGAAGAAGCAATCATTCAAAGAGTTCATAAACAGAAATGTTGATAAGGATGGAAATGATGTATGGCTTTCAACAAGCGGTGTGCCCCTGCTTGATGAAAGGGGGAAACTGTTGGGATACAGGGGAGCTGATACGAAGATTACTTATCGGATTTGAGACACTTCAGTTCTCTTTTCCAGCTACTGCTCTATACATGCTGGACGTCATCCCGCTCCATCGTTTAAACGTTCGATAAAAGGCACTGGGTTCAGAAAATCCCAGCTGTTCTCCAATCTCGGCTGCAGACAGGTTTTTGGACTTCAGAGCATTTTTCGCCATTTTATAACGAACTGTATCACGCAGTTTCAGATAAGTAGTCCCCTCCTCTTTCAACCTCAATTGAAAACTACGGGAACTCATTCCAAATTCATCGGCAACTGTTTTCAGCCTTGGGAGATAGGCCATTCGATCTGACAGCAGCCGAGCCACACGATCAGACAAACGGACACTGTTAATTTGATTGCGACAGGCCTCGTGGGCAAAACCCTCAAATTGGGCCAACAGGCTGGAATTGGCAGTCTTAATAGGTAATTTCAGTATTTTACTGCCATAACTGATCATGGTAAAAGGTTGGTTAAAGCAGATTGTTGCCGATCCGAAACGCTGTCGATATTCTGCAAGGTTTTCAGGAGCCGGCCAGCTGAGATGAACCTCCAGATATGTCATGTCTTGTCCGGTTAGCTCGATACAGGTTTTTAGAAGCCCCATGACCAAAAACTCCATCATCGCCTTTTCCAGTTTTTCGGGAATCGGATTGATCGGTTTCCAGCAGTAGTGCACCCTCTTAGGCTGAATGTCAATGTTCAGATCCATTACATTTCCCGTCAATGTATAGAACAACTTCGATTTCTCAATTGCCTGTTCAAGCGTTTGGCAACTCATCAAAATATGTCCCAACATCCCAAAGTCGGCCATTTCCATATAATCTGACGCATACAGCCCCACAGACTGATTGCCGGTGAGCTTCTCCAGTAAGAAAACGAGATCAAGCAGGTGCGCTGGTGCCAGGCTCAATGCTGATAAATCCAGCTGGTCCAGTTGTGTTCCCAGTATTTCAAAGAGCTCTTTCTCGGTTGCACCATACGATTGGGCACAACGTATCATGGATATTATCGATGTATGCATTATCGCAATTTCGGAACTCATACCTTTCCCTTGCTCAAGTTACTGACATCTGGTGGATATCGATGGATCGACCGTGTAAAATAACCAGTTGGAAGATTATAAAGCTACTTCGAACCATCAAGTAGATCTTGAAATTTGAATGCAACCAGCTTCCATCTGGTTTATGGGCGACGTAGTATTGCTGATAAAAATATAACGCTTTCGAATATATTGTCACAGAATGTTACTATTTTCGTCAATGATCCAAAACAGTTGCACCTAATGTCATACGGATTGTTTCTGACGTCATTGTGAAAAACCGATCCCGATCTTAAGATAATGGCAAAATCAGCAAATGGTTCGGCCTTCTTTTATCGTAATGATTGAGCTGACACACCAGAGATAATCGAAATCAGCCAAAAACCATATGACTGAATTTGTGTTGAATGGGTGCGACACAACAATTTACTGCCAACCAGGGAGACCAGAGGAGATCGCATCTCGCCTTCTTTATCCCAGACCCGTTTAACTGACCCGGAACCCATTGTTTGCAGCGATGACTGAAATGTAAAAATTCCAGCCCCAAAAATGCGAACACCATTTTGGAACGTAAACCATTACGAGGAGCTATTTCATGCACGAACAATCATTTATGCCATACATTCTCGCATTTGGCTGGGTTTCAGCCATGTTACTCATTGGCGTTTTATTCAGAGCCAAGATCCCGTTCTTTCAAAAATACCTGTTTCCAGCATCATTGATAGGTGGGCTGCTTGGATTTGTTTTAATCAGTGTGGGTTGGGTGAACATCTCCCACAAAGCCTTTACCGTTTTTGCTATCCATTTCTTTACACTGAATTTCATCTCGCTCGGTCTGACCGGTAATGATGCCAAAGCCGGAGAGAGCGGGAGCATCAAAAAGACTATATTTAAGGGGTCTGCCTGGATGGGCCTGGCATTCTCGTTTATCCTGATTACCCAATCCCTGATCGGGTTCGGAATCAATGCGCTTCACAACATGTTCAATACTCCCATCTTTGCCGGCCTGGGCGGTCTGGTTGGAAACGGTTTTGGTCAAGGCCCTGGACAAACAGTTGCTATCGCAGCTGTCTGGCAAAATGCGTTTAAGGTCGGGGATGCGGTTTCCATCGGTCTGACATTTGCGGCTGTTGGTTTTTTCGTGGCGTCACTGGTCGGTGTGCCCTTGGCATACTGGGGTGTCAAGAAGGGTCTGGCAACCAATGCCCCCAAAGATCTGCCCAGGGATTTCCAGGTTGGGATCTCTGATAAAAACGAAGGCCCCTCTGCCGGTCAACTGACCACCCATTCCGGGAATATTGACGGGTTCGCATTTCAACTGGCCATGGTTATGTTTGTCTACTTTCTCACTTTTTATGCATGTGGCATCATGAAGGGGCTTTTACCTCCGGCCG
>PJEL010003255.1_pt1 | contig 14111 bp, 10 predicted proteins | sample 1853271 | NCBI WGS metagenome assembly PJEL01 (sample SAMN08108733, study PRJNA415343) | Invertebrate metagenome, whole genome shotgun sequencing project. | host: Globobulimina | place: Sweden: Gullmar Fjord | collected 2015-08 | reverse complement strand
TCGGTTTCAAGATTTTTCATTCTTATCTTTATAGGAACTTTATTAGCTATTAATGTCATTTATATAAACATAAATATAAATATACTTAGTTTTTTCATATAACCTCGATTTCAACTGTATAGGTATAACAATTTAATAGTACATGCTTTGCGCGTTTTCCTACCAACACACCGCTCACTTTTATACTTCACTATTAATAACAAATACAATAAAACTATTCTACTTAAAGCACTTATAAAAATTTCCTTAACGAGGAAGTACGAAAATCGCTCGTTTTCATGAATATAGGGGGATGAAGCAGCATAATGACGATAAGAGCATTGTGATAAGGTCATTTTTAACTTCGAGCAAATTAAAAAGCCAACTATATCTTGAAGTATTCCGCTGGCTTTAGTTTTTTAGAGCGGCCATTAAGGCATCGATTATTAATACCTTGTTTTTTATTTCAATACATATCCATTTAGCTAAAGAAACAGGATGATAGTATATTCAATTTAAATAGGAATTATTGTTGTTTTCGGTGGTTCAAAAAAGAGAATAATGAATTTTTATGGGGAGTAAAAAATCAACTTTGCATATTTTTGAAGTCGTAGACATTGCTACTAAGCTTCACAATACTTGTGTTGATGATGTTTATTTTACCTGAAAATAAAAAGCCACTAGCAGATGAAATCTATTAGTGGCTTAATGGTAATTATTTCTTCTGAAATAATTACTGCTTAAATTTACTTAAAAGTTAATGGTCCAAGCATTAAGAGTACCGGTATCTGCTGTGCCATTATCATAAACTTTTAGTACCCAGTTGCCATTGCGTTCATTACTAGCAAAACCAGTTACATCATAGCTTTCTTTAACATCGTTTGTTCCAGATCCGGTATAACTACGTAACACCTGTTCCGCTCCACTAGGTGAAACCAATGTTAGTAATAAATCACCGCTATAGGTATGAGTAATATCAACATCAATGCTAGCAACTGCACTTGAGCCGTTGTCGCTTACATCAATTGAACTGCTTGAAGTGCTATGGTCACTAATGGCAAAGGCCGTGTTGTTGCTATAACTATCAGTACCTGTGCTTGCTTCAGTGTAACTTGCCACCAAGCTCACTCCGCTGAAATTGCTATAAGCAGATAATGTTACATGGTAAGTTCCCTCTTGAGCGCTACTAATGCTACAGCTTTCTGTGCTACGACTTTTTTCAGATTTACAGACATTATTACTGCTGCTTGCTGCCGCAGCAAAGTTAATGTAAAGATCCGCATCCCCTGTACCACCTGAGCTATTAAAGGTTAAATTGCTTGCACCTGCTGGTACTTCAAAGGTAAAAGTAAGATCATTACCTTTGTCTGCGGTAAGTGATGTTTTTGCTTCTCCATTCGCTAATTCAGTACCAGTCACCGGTGGTATTACAACACCACAGCCGTTAATCGCTAAATAATCAACGGCATCTTTGGCTTGCACCACACCATTACCGTAATAAACATCATGACCAGCAGCACCTAAATCGGCAGCCGTTACTTTTAATACTTCACGAATCTCGGTGCCACTACAGCCAGAATAATTTGACCATACCAGTGCTGCCACACCCGCTACTCCGGGTGTTGCCATTGAATTGCCGCTCATATATCCGTAACTGCTTCTGGTCATGTCGATAGTCGCTGTTGTTGCTGCCAAGAATACGCTTTTATCTTCTAATGCCGCGCCTACAGCCGGAATTGTCGTCGCATTGGTATCACCTAAGGTTGCACTAGATAATAAACCCGCTTCGTTATTAACTATGATAGCGCCAATGCCGCCCGAATTTTCACAGTTTTGTACTTTGTCGTGAAAAGAGATATTACCACGGTCGATAATACAAATATTGCCATTAGCACCGCTATCGGTGGCTTCTGCTGTTCCCATATAATAAACAGAACCTGTGACCGTACCAAAGTTTTCTAATGCAGCAGACACATAACTTTCTCCATCTGCACTCATTTCGGTTACAGTTGCCATGTCTTCTGGGTAAGTTGATAGTACATCTAAACCACCCGCTGTGACTTCAACACAGTTATCTTTTGTTGCTGAACAGCTAGGGAATTGAGAAGCCTCATAACGACCATTATCTTTGCTATTACCACCGATCATCATTACAGACTCATAACCTGCCGGATATGAACGAGTTGCATCACCATCATTACCAGCGGCAGCTACAACTAAGCCACCAGCTGCGGTGAAAGCATCAAAGGCATTTTCTTCAGTCGCATTAGCGGCACCCCCCCCTAAGCTCATGGTGATAATATTAGCACCGGCAGTGGTACATTTTTGAGCGGCAAAGGCCAAATCAGATGAATAACCCCAGCCATCGTCGTTAAATACCTTAATGATGTGCATATCAACGCCAGGTGCCATACCCACTACACCAACATTATTATCTGCTGCCCCAATGGTACCAGCAACATGCGTACCATGCGGCCCGCCATTTTCATTCCAGTTACCTGTACCAGAATCGTTATCACCAGTGATATTAGCCCAAACAAAGTCAGGATTAGTTGCGTCTAAACCAGAATCGATAACACATACTTTCATGCCTGCATTAGCATTAAAGTTAACTTGATCTGCTTGCGATTGCTTAATTGAATAAGGGGTTATTTGTTGAAGGCGAGGATCACCGGCACCATCACTATAGCCAGACTCAAGTAAAGGATAACGACGCTCATCTATTTCTATACGAGTAAAAACCGCGTTTGTCATTGTAGTGGAAGCATTCATAATACCTCGTGATTTTAATGATTTAGTCGGATTTCTCATTAATGTTTTAACGGTAGTTAAATCTTTATCTTCAAATGTTGCCGAGATAAAACCATTGGCATCTAGTTTAATTTTACCGCCAAGTTGTTTAGCTAATGCTGAGATGGCGCTTTTATTGTTATTATCAACATGTATGATATATCGGTTGTCTGCTGCTTGAGCGGCGAAAGTACTTGATACTGCTAGTGCGATAAGAGAGGCGGTAAATTTTGTCATTTTCGTGTTTACTCCGTATAAAAAATTTTATTGTAAAAACTGTTATTAATATTGTTATTTTTTAGTAATTTAGGAGAACGTTAAAGGTCCGTTTAGTTCAGACTAAATAGTGCTATTGAACATCCCTGATCGGAGCACTATTCGATAGTAACGACTAAGGTATTTTCGTCTAGTAAATTAACGACAGTTTTTCGCATTATCCAGACAGGTTGTTTTTATTACTTTATAAACATGATGTTATGCTTCTATGGTAAATGTTGACTGTTGCTTTAGTAAGCATTGCTAAATTTGTTTGAATGAAAAATAAACGGCAGGTCATGGCTGGCTGATTATTAATAGCTTGAATAGATAACATGTGATTTCATTAAACTTAAAGTATCGGATATTGCATATGGAAAAAGCACTCAATTGCGGACAGTGTTAATTCAACAAAAAACGGAGACACCTGTACAATTCGAAATAATCAAAAAACGAGAGCCACTCTGCAAAATGGACCTCGTTTAAATCACTTCGTTCTTGTGATTATTTATTTGGCAGTAGAGTGGTAGATAATTCCCGACTAACGGTTCGGCAATATGCAAGAATTGTCGAAAAGTGGATAACTCGTATTGGCTTGGATATAACATCCTACGGTACTCATTCAATGAGAAGTACCAAAACAACCTTGATTTCGACAATGGAATAACCATTCTCGGCTCGGGCATCCTGCTTCGCTCTCCCTTCACTATCCATGATGTCGTCTTCAATCAATGCCTTGATGCTAACCCTTTCTCGACTTGCTGAACCTTGCATCTTCAGGTGGCTTGGGTATATAAAAAGATGAAGACCCTGAGAACAATACAGATATTACTTGCTCAGACAAAACTAGAAAGTACAGTTCACTATCTTGGTATCGAAGTTGATGACGCACTAGAATTTTTTGAAAAATAGACAGTTGAATCATAAAAATTCAGCAAACATGGGCACTTTCTGTCACAAAGCCGGGCTCATTTAGATTCAAAATTATCACAATAAAAAGCCCGTTTGGCCACTATAGCTGTCCTAGATATTTTAAATCAAAAACGGCTACTGCTCCGACAAATCAGGCCTTGGTTAAATCGGCTATTAATAAAACTATTAATAGCGCTATGAATTAATAAACTTAAGCACTTTTTCTATCTGTTGTGCTCTTCGTCTAATGAAAATTCTCTTAATGTGCTTCCTTAACCAAATTAATCCTTCATCGGCACTCTGTCGCTTGTGCCATAACATTGAAATGGAAGTGTGGGGAATGTCTATTGGCGGATGAGTTATTGCAAGTTCATCACAAGCCAAAAACTTATCAAGTAAATCAGTAGGCAAAATGGCAATCAGATCACTGCCCTGAATAATAGGAATTGCAGAGGAAAAATTATTTACCGTAACGGCCACTCGTCGAGATAAGCCCAATTGATGTAACGCTTGGTCGGTAGGGCTTGAACTATCGCCGGATAATGAAACTAGCAAATGCTGTGCTGAGGCGAAGGCCTCTATGGTTAGGTTTTGCTTTGCTAAAGGATTATCTTTTCGCATAGCACAGACATAACTCGTATCAAATAAGTGATCTGAACAGATGTTGTCGAGTGATCGATTGCTCTGTCCGATAACAAGATCTACATCAGCGTCATCCAATAATGGTTTGCTACAAGCTATGGTATAAGGAACAGCATGTAAGTTGAGTCCAGGGGCTTCTTGCTCGAATAATTTTCGCATATCCAACCACAGCGTATCCAGCGCTATATCGGGTAAAGCTACTCTAAATGTGCGTTTGGCAGTTTTTGCCTCAAAATTATCAGGCTCCACAGCTTGATTGAGATTATGTAGGGAATCTCGTACTTTCTCCCAAAGGTTTTTGGCATAGCTAGTGGGTTGAACTTTACGGCCATCTGGGACAAGTAACTCATCTTTCCATAATATACGCATTCTGGCCAATGCATTTGAAACCGCAGGTTGAGTCATAGATAATTGTTCTGCTGCTCGGGTTATTGAGTTTTCAGTCATAATAACATCAAAAATAACCAACAATTTTAATTCATGAGGGCGCATAATAATCGTCCTAGATTATGTACTTTAATCCATCATATTACTTTATGGATAAGCTGTCATCTTACTTGATTCATCATATTTTGAAATGAATTTAATGTCATTATAGAATTATATTTTATGCTTAAGCTCTCTTAACATGCAGAGAGTAATGGTAAATAAATAAAGAGTGAAAAATGAAAACACCTTCTAAAATAATTACTTACCTATTTGGCTTAGCTGCATTGTATTTGAGCACGACCTTAGCTTATGCAGATAATTATGTTGAGCAGGTAAAACTCCTAGCTCATGACGGTGTGAGTAATGATTTCTTTGGTTACAGCGTAGCGCTGTCTAAAGACACTGCTGTTATTGGTGCTTTTAGAGTTGATGATGACAATAAAAGTAAGGATGTGGGAGCCGCTTATGTATTCATCCGCTCAAACAATACTTGGATACAACAGGCTAAACTCATGGCAGCTGATGGTGAGACAGGGGATACTTTTGGCGGTAATGTTGCAATTTCAGGGGATACTGCTGTTGTTGGTGTCATTCGAGATGATGATAAAGTTAACGGGGAAGATTCAGGCTCGGCTTACGTTTTTATACGTAGGGGAAGTCATTGGAGTCAACAGGCTAAACTCACCGCTATAGATGCCTCTGCAGGTGACTCTTTTGGTTATGGTATCGGGATTTCTGGCGACACCCTGGTACTAAGCGCACCCCATGATGATGATGACGGTAAAAGCTCTGGATCAGTCTATGTTTTTACTCGCAAAGAAGATACATGGAGTCAGCAGGCTAAAATCACTGCACAAGATGCTACTGAGGGGGATGTGTTTGGTATCAGCATCGCTATTTCTGGTGACACCATATTAGTTGGTGCAGATCTCAATGAAGAAAAGGGCTTCAATGCAGGTGCAGCATATGTATTTACTCGGTCTGAAGGCAACTGGACTCAACAGGCTAAACTTACAGCCAATGATGGCGCAGAGGGAGATCTTTTTGGCGTCAGAGTTGCCTTAGAAGATGATACTGCTTTGATATCTGCTCGAAGAGATGATGATAAGCTTATGGGGATTGATTCGGGCTCGGCCTACATATATACCCGTGTGGGCACCACATGGAGTCAACAAGTAAAGCTTACTGCACCTGATGGTGCGAAAGATGATCGCTTTGGGCGAAGTGTTGCTCTTGCCGGTGACAATGCTTTAATAGGCGCTATGTTTCAGGATGAGCAGGGGGAGAATTCTGGTTCTGCTTATTTATTCAAGCGTTCAGGTAACACTTGGAATTTTAACAGCCAATTGCTGCCGAAAGATGGAAGCAAGGGCGATGTATTTGGCTGGAATGTTGCACTGTTTGGTCAAACAGCATTAATTTCAGCGAATAGGGATAATGATAACGGGGAAAACTCGGGCTCTGCCTACATATTTGACGTTAAGGGCATTCGGTAGAGAATTTCTTTTAAATGAAAATAAGGGGTCGATATTGCCAAAAAGTGATATTGAATAAGTGCTTATTAAGACGCCTTAAGACTTTGTAGCAGACATAGGATTAACGAGTTGCTAGCTTTACTTTGATTGCTTAGCGAGCTTTATTGCTGTGATTTGTGACGTTTTTTGTAATTTTCTCATGAGTTATGAGGCAAAAATTAAATTAGTTTATACCAATCTCGCGCCAGAGCACAAAGCCGTTGAATAAGAACTCTTACTTTATTTGAAAATATACAGGTTGATTATTCATCACCTTGATATTTTACCGGCTAATACCAATCTTATAATAAACCTCATCAAGTTAGGTACATTATGCTGTCTTATGTTTTACCATTATTTATTGGTGTTTTACTGATTGGCTACTTAGCCGGAAAACCATATTGGCGTGAACACAAACGTTCGCTTATTAAACGCAAGCCGTTTAAGAAACAATGGCGAAAAATAATCCAGCAAAGAATGCCATATTTCAAACAAATGCCTACGGATTTGCAATTGCAATTGAAACAACATATTCAAGTGTTTCTGGCAGAAAAAAACTTTGTTGGTTGTAATGGTGTGGTGATCACTGACGAAATAAGAATTACCATTGCAGCGCAAGCATGTTTATTGTTGTTGAATCGAAAAACTGATTATTACCCTAAATTAAGAACAATATTAGTTTATCCAAGTGCTTTCGTTAAACAGCAACAAACAAAAAGTGCTGATGGTGTTCAGTTCACACAAAAAGTCGTGTTAGCAGGGGAGTCATGGGATTTTGGTAAAGTGGTTTTATCATGGCAAGATACGCTTGATGGCGCACAAATTCCTGATGATGGCCGCAATGTTGTTATTCATGAATTTGCTCATCAGCTTGATCAAGAAAACGGTCAAGCCAATGGTGCGCCGATTTTAGATGCTCAGCAAAGTTATCAATGCTGGTCTGAAGTGTTTTTAGCACAATTTACCTTACTACAAGAGCAAGCTAGAGTTGGGGCACCATCGTTATTTGATTATTACGGGGCAACAAATCCGGCAGAATTTTTTGCCGTGGCGAGTGAGGTATTCTTTGAACAATCAGCACAATTATTTCGTGAATACCCTAAATTGTATCGTCAGTTAACCCAATATTACACCATTGATCCCATGCACTGGTAATCTAGTTTAAGTAGATAGTTATTCTATAAAGCTAAAAAATAGGCAAAAAAAAGCGTTTACCTAATCAGTAAACGCATTATAAAAACATGAAACACTAAGGGAAATAAAGCCTCTCGTATAGTATGAGTATCAGTTTTAAAGAAAGTTCCGATAAGTTGAATTTAATTTTCAATTTTTAGTGCTTTCTTTTAGATAAGCTCAATTGTTATGTTAATAAATAGTTAGTATGTCCAATAAACGCTAACTATTTCGATGCTAACTCGTTTATTTTAAATCAAAGCGAGCTAACTGCATGACTTTAACCCAAGCATTAACAAAGTCGTTGATGAATTTTTTATCCGCATTATCTGAGACATAAACTTTAATGATAGTACGTAGTTCAGAGCTAGAGCCAAAAATTAAACCAACATCATAAAAAAAATAGAACGTTATCTTCGAGTTAATCAATTTTAGAAAATACATCTTTAGTTCCATACTTCATTTCAGTTATTTAAAAGCAACTTTTAAAGACATGAGGAATTAATAATGCTTAAAAAAACACTCCCAATGACAATCGCAATTTCAGTTGCCATCTCTACAATGACGATGTCTTCTACAGCACTGGCTGAAAATGGCGCGAAAACGAATCAATTTTGGTGGCCAGAAAAGTTAAATCTGAGTCCACTACGTCAGCATGGCGTGGAGTCTAACCCTTACGGCGAACAATTTAATTATGCCGAAGAGTTTGCCAAACTTGATTTAACACAGCTCAAAAAAGACATTCAAACAACATTGACTGACTCGAAAACTTGGTGGCCCGCTGATTGGGGACATTATGGTCCTTTAATGATCCGTATGGCTTGGCATAGTGCTGGTGTTTATCGTGTACATGATGGACGCGGTGGTGCATCAGGTGGTCAACAACGTTTCGACCCACTAAATAGCTGGCCAGACAATGTTAATTTAGACAAAGCTCGCCGACTACTTTGGCCAGTAAAACAAAAGTATGGCCGTCAAATATCGTGGGCTGATTTAATGGTACTTTCAGGTAATGTTGCACTTGAATCAATGGGCTTTAAAACCTTTGGCTTTGCAGGTGGACGAACTGATGATTGGGAGCCAGACTTAGTCTACTGGGGCTCAGAAAAAACCATGCTGACGGACGAACGAAGAGATAAAAAAGGTAAATTAAAAGGGCCTCTTGCAGCAGTAGAAATGGGCTTGATTTATGTTAACCCGGTAGGCCCACACGGTAAACCTGATCCACTTCTAGCCGCGAAAGATATTCGAATGTCTTTTGGCCGTATGGCGATGAATGATGAAGAAATAGTCGCATTAAGTGCTGGCGGTCATACGTTTGGTAAAGCGCATGGTGCGAAAAAACCTGATAAATGTATTGGTGCTGAACCAGCCGTAGCCGCTATTGAAGAACAAGGCTTAGGCTGGAAAAATAAATGCGGCACGGGTGTTGGTGCAGACGCTACCGGTAGTGGTTTAGAAGGCGCTTGGACCGTAACTCCAACGCAATGGTCAACAAATTACTTAGATAACTTAATGAACTTTAATTGGGTAAAAACTAAGAGCCCAGCAGGTGCGATTCAATGGGTACCTGATAGCAAAGCAGCAGCTAATTTAGTGCCTGACGCGCATATTCCAAATAAACGCAATGCGCCTATGATGTTTACTACCGATATTGCCTTAAAAGAAGATCCTAAATTTCGTAAAATTGTTGAACGATTTAGAGCAGACCCAAGTGAATATGAAAAATCGTTTGCTAAAGCTTGGTTTAAATTAACCCATCGAGACATGGGACCTCGTGCAAGATATCTTGGTGCAGAAGTGCCAAGCGAAGTACTGACATGGCAAGACCCTATATCTGCTGTTGATTACAAATCGATCACAAGTAAAGATATCGCAAAACTTAAAAAACAAATACTTAACTCAGGTTTAAGCAATGCAGAATTGATTAGAACGGCATGGGCCTCAGCTTCTAGCCATCGTGTAACAGATATGCGCGGTGGTGCCAATGGTGCTCGTATTAATCTTGAGCCTCAAAAAAGTTGGACGGTAAACAACCCTAAAGCATTAAGTGAAGTGTTGAATAAGCTTGAGTCTATTCAAACGACATACAACAAAAAGTCGTCAAAAAGACAAGTGTCTTTAGCTGACTTAATTGTATTAGGTGGCGCAGCGGCAATAGAAAATTCAGCTAAAAAAGCCGGTCACAAAATTGAGGTGCCTTTTGTACCTGGTCGTGCTGATGCAACGCAAGCACAAACCAGTGTTAAATCATTCAATTACTTAAAGCCAAATGCTGACGGTTTCCGTAATTACTTTAATGAAAACAGTTATATGTCTCCAGCGGAAATGCTTATCGATAAAGCGAATATGCTGAGTCTAAATGTACCTGAAATGACCGTACTTGTTGGTGGTATGCGAGCACTTGATGCAAACTACGATGGTTCATCTTATGGTGTTTTCACTAATCAACCCGGTGTATTAACCAATGATTTCTTTGTCAACTTATTAGATATGTCTACCGTATGGACTAAAAATGAATCTAAAGCAGGAGTTTATATTGGACATGACCGAACTTCTGGTAAAGAAAAATGGCAAGCAACACCGGTTGATTTGATTTTTGGCTCTAGCTCTGAATTAAGAGCCGTTGCGGAAGTCTATGCGTCAGCTGATGCCGATAAAAAGTTTGTAAATGACTTTGTTAACGCATGGGTGAAAGTCATGCAGTTAGATCGCTTTGACTTAAAGTAGTCATTAATTATCGTTAGTACGTCAAATAGTCGTGCTAACGATTTCATCGACTTCACCCACACCACCTTGGCATCGTGTGAATTACTCCTCGACAAGAAACTAAAAGCCTAACCTAAAAAGCTTAATCTAAAAGAAGGTCATTATGATAAAAAAATCACTATTATTGCTTATTCTACTATCTGGAAGCGTCTTCGCTACTGAAAAACTAACAATAATTCCTGAACTATCGAGTGTTAGTTTTGCGACAATTAAAAAACAGTACGTTATTGAACCCGCTGTAGTCGACAATATTCAAGGAGAATACTCAAATAATAAGTTTAATTTAGCTATAAACTTTAAGCATATAAAAACAAGTATACCTATCAGAAATAGTAGAATTAACGACATTTTTTTAAAAACAAATCTATATCCGTTAGTAAAAATTAAGGGATATTTTGATATGGAATCAATGGTGGAGCCGATAACGAAAACAAGCATAAAGGCTGATGTTGATTTTTATGGACAGATAAAAACATTTGAAATTCCGGTGATTATTCATAAATCAGCAGGTCTGCTGAGCGTTAATTCTTATAAACCGATTATTGTTAAAGCAAGTGATTTTGGTATCCCGACAGAAAACCTTATAAGTTTAGCTGCCACTGTCAGTGGAATTAGTATTTCAGACACTATTCCATTGAATATTAACCTAACGTTTAGCGCTGCTACCCAATAGCTTGATAGCAAGTGAGCTTTAAATTCTTCACTTTCTTAAAACCTAATACATGCAAATTAAGTGGGCTTGCTAAATGTTTGACGATCCCATTATTTGCTTACTTTTATTGCCATTGTTCGCGATGGCTAAAACAACTGACTGAAGTTAACTTATGAGTAAAAATTATTATTTATTAGCACTATTATTTATTTACTTTATGAGTATTAACCAAGGTTATACGCAACCATCAATACATGAAACTGCGCTTTCCTTCTTCGATCCTCTGCCACGTACTATGCAAGGGTCTGAAAAAGATACCTTAGCGTTGATTAGCTTAGGCAAAAAATTGTATTTCGAAACAGCGTTATCGATAAACCATACTCAGTCATGTAATAGCTGTCATAACATCATTAATGGTGCCTCAGGCATCGACCATTTAAAAGTATCAATAGGTGCCTTAGGAAACTTAGGTGAGCGAAATGCGCCTTCGACATGGAATGCGGGTTTACATGTTGCGCAGTTTTGGGACGGACGAGCCACAACATTAGCACAACAAGCAAAATTTCCTATTTTCAATGTAAAAGAAATGGCAATGAGCTCTGAAAGTCAGGTCGTTAAACGTCTTAACCAGAAAGGGTATTTAATTGATTTTGAACGTGCCTTTCCAAATCAAGCATCGCCAATAAATAGTGAAAATGTGTCACAAGCACTGGCTGCATTTCAGAGAACATTAATCTCAAAAGACCGGTTTGATGAGTACTTAGCGGGTAATAAAAGCGCGATAAATGAAAGTGAAAAAGCAGGCTTATTGGTATTTATCGAAAAAGGCTGTGTCGCTTGTCACAACGGCTCAGTACTGGGTGGTCAGCTCTTTATGAAAATGGGCTTAGTGCATCCATATCCAAATAAAGTCGATAAAGGTAAAGCGCAAGTAACAGGAAACCCTGCTGATAATTATTTTTTTAAAGTGCCTTCGCTACGAAACATATTAAACACCGCGCCTTATTTTCATGACGGTGCAGCGGCAACCATAGAGCAAGCCATTATAGATACAGGCTGGCATCAACTAGGCATTAAACTGAATGAACAAGAGGTTAAAGCTATTAAAGTGTTTTTTAATAGCCTTAATAATCAAGCCGAACTAAATGAGCTAACTGAGCTAAGTGGAGAAACTGATCTTTCCGAACTAAATTAGCTTGTTATTAATTAATAGCTCTGAAATCTATATGTAGACGGTACAAAATAATGCATCAAGGCTATTCAATTATATCTATTCAGCTAGCTGTAGTTCCTTAGAGATTGAAACTTAGAATTGGCGATACAGCTATTTATCATCGATTGATTAGAAGATAGTGTTCTGTTTTTTTAATGATGTTTTTTATTCTTTTTAAATCAAATTGTTATACATTATTTTGAACAACAAAGAGCATAGGGTGGGACTGTCCCGTGCGTATGGGCTAGTATAATTCAAAAAATTGATTAAACTGTTTTTTATATTCAGTAATAACTATCAGCAGTGCATTTTACAGCACTAATACGGATAACTATGATCTCATTAAAACAATTACATTATGCTTTGGCAGTTGAAAAAACACTACACTTTAAAAAAGCTGCCGATGCCTGCAATGTTTCCCAATCAGCATTAAGTACCGCTATTATCGAGTTGGAAAAACAACTAGGCACTACCATTTTTGAGCGCAATAACAAACAAGTATTAGTTACCAGTAATGGTCAGCTAATTTTGAATAAAGCAAAAACTGTAAAACTAGAATTAGATGAGCTTGTGCAAATATCACAGGCAAATAAACAGCCGTTTATTAATGCTATGACTATTGGCGTTATTCCTACCATTGGTCCATATCTTTTACCTAAAGTATTACCTGAGGTAAGGCGTCAACAACCAGACTTTAAATTAAAGATAATTGAAGAACAGTCGCATGTGCTGGTTGATATGGTGAGAAATGGCGATATTGATGCCGCGATTTTAGCACTACCATACCCAATAGAAGGCTTAATGAGTTTTGACTTTTGGCAAGAAGATTTTTATTGGGTCAGCCATAAAGATGAATGCCCAAGCCAGCTAAAAGAAATCACCAGTGAAGAGCTAGAAATTGAAAAACTTATGTTATTAAAAGATGGTCATTGCTTAAAAGACCATGCTTTGGCGGCTTGTAGTTTACAAAGTGATAAACAGGATTCTGATTTCGACTCAGCAAGTTTGCACACCTTAATTCAAATGGTGGCAGGCAAACTAGGAACAACATTAGTACCGCAAATGGCATTAGACCAGTTAATTTATAACGAATCTGAAATTAGGGCTATTCATTTAAATGAACCCGGCCCGCATCGCACCATATCTTTAATTATTCGGCCTAATTACGTTAGAACCAATGAATTAACGCTATTACGTGACATATTTAGTGAGCAATTAGCAATTAAGTGCTGTTAGTCATTGATACTTAAACCATTCGGTTTAAATTATTTATAACGTATCTGTTTTTTAGAATAACTTTATTGATTTTATTAAATTTACTGAATTAGTTGAGTAAGCCATTATAGATTTACTGTTAATCAAAGAGGTCAGAATTATGAACCACGTCATTGAAAGCATTAAAGCCGTATTACATTTAGACAATGAAAAAAATAGCTATTCAAATAACAGCCGTCAGCAATTAGTTGAATGTAACTATGAGAATAACTATTACGGCGATCAGCAATGTCAATTGAAAGTAATAGATGAATAATACGACATATTTTTATCGAAAACTCAGGTGATTTATACTTGTTGGCCTTAAAAAATGGTAAGTAACGTTTGGTTTTTAGTGTTAAGCCAAGCGTTGTTATTTACTTAACAGACACTGTTTAATGTGTCTCTTCTTTGTCATTACAACTACGATAATATTTAACCATTTCAATAAATAATATTGCTGAAAAGCATAAGGGAAAAGGCTTTAAAACTTTGACTTATCAATCGAGTTTAGGTCTAATACCGCCAT
>PJEL010003254.1_pt1 | contig 14112 bp, 4 predicted proteins | sample 1853271 | NCBI WGS metagenome assembly PJEL01 (sample SAMN08108733, study PRJNA415343) | Invertebrate metagenome, whole genome shotgun sequencing project. | host: Globobulimina | place: Sweden: Gullmar Fjord | collected 2015-08 | reverse complement strand
GAGGAACATGTATGTCAGGCTAGCTGAGGCCCCTGAGGCGTAGAGAGTTAAAAATTGTATAGGTACTCTAGAACTCAGAGGTAAAACTAACATTTACTTTTGAGGTGAAACCTAGTGCACAGAACGTTGACCTACAGACGGCCAAACACTGCATAAGCACGTATAACTAATAGAAAACACACCATGTTCAGTCAGCGCGTGTGTAGTGTAGAGCCTGCAGTAGGAAGACTGACGTGTTGCTTCGACTTGAAAGCTGGAAAGCTGCTGGCTTGCTGCTGATTGGATAGTTAGGCCCAAATGGGCGGAGTTGTAGATGCTGCGATGCACAACACGTCCCCCCTTTTAAGATAGGAGCCGTCTCGGCTTCAGCCCATGGCTCACGTCCAAGTCAGGGCGGACAATCGGCTGAGGCCCGGCTGGATCTGGCGGTCTGATACGGCAGTGATGAATCGGATCATGGTCCGCAGGCACCTCTGTGCTTCCTGTTCATTTTCGGCCGAAGTCTGGTATGGGTCGACGGCCAAATTCATGAGGCGGTAGTAGCACGCGAGGACCCCGGCATGGACCATATCTTCAGTTTGGCCAAATATGCGGAGGGTGATGGACGTCCGTGACCGGGGCGCCTGGTCCAGGTCGACAAAGGATATGGTGGCGCTTGACGCGGTCATCAGCTTTTTATGGTCCGAGCCCTGGAATCCCAAAAAGGGGCTGACCATGGCGTGAGGGAATTGGCCAAATTCCACGGTGTATTGGGACACATCCCACTTCATGAACTTGAAGTATCGCATTTGGAATGGTCGGGTGGTTGCCATGCGATAGGTTGGCTCGGGGGGCGTCTTTCTTCGCGCTTGGGACCCTCCAAAACCCATCAATTCCGCTCTGGAGAATCCCTGTGGACAAGGCAGCGATGCCGTCAGGACCGGGGTCGGTGACTTTGGTTTGGATCGTCCAGAGGCTGGGGGGCCACCCAGTCGATAAGGGTCCTCTGCTCCCATCCCATGGTTTGAGGGGGTTTTCCACCATTCCCTCTTGGTTATTCCCCTGGCTATGGAATCCTCCGGACGCCACTTGGGTTTGTTGAGGACCGCTGCATAGGTCGGGTCAGTTGATTTTGAGTTTGAAGGCTTTTCCTCAGCAGGGGGTTTCGTATCTTCCATTTTCAAATTTTCAAGGAGCTGTTGCTCGTCTCTGAGGTCAGCCAACCGTTTTTCGTATACGGCTTGTCTCGATTTTATTTTGTCCAAAGCAGCCAGGCTGGGGCTTGGTGGGTGGCTGTCATGGGCCGGAGTTTTGTTGGCCTTTCGATCCTCTTCTTTGGCGGATGATTTCACCTCGGGGTACTCTGCCCGAATCAACTCACCCCCGTTGATGACGTCCCACAGTTGTAGGTGGTCAAAAGGACTGAATACAGTCGGATCATCCCCAAATTGGTTCCACACTTCGTCCGCAATTTGGGGGTCATAGGTCCAGAATCTGTTTGGTAATGGGAAATAGACTTCCCCTTTGGGATCTGTCCCGTGTTGCATCAAGGGGTGCGGGTCCTGCACGTAGTTTCGGGTTTGAGGGTCAATGTTGACTAGTATGTCCCCGGTGAACGTATCATGATGTACCGTTTTTGATGGTCTGCGGAGGCTCTTTTCTCCTCGTACGCGAGTTTCCCTTTCAAATTGCCCCTGGTCATAGACGGGTGGGGGCGGTGGTGGACCCAAACGGTCGGTTACCTTCGTAGGTGGGGGCTGCCGTGGGCCCAGTCGATCGGCGATCTTTTTCCTTTTTGGGTATTGAAATTCAGAGCTCATGCTGTCCTTAGACCCCTCGTTGGTAGGCGACCGTTTGTAGGCTAATGCCGCGCATTGAGAGCTTTCAGAAGCCTCGCTTCCAGAATCTGGGTGGTTAAGTTCTTCCTCAGATTCTTCTGCGTCTGATGACTCTTCGGGTGGATCCTCGATCTCAATTTCTAGTTCATCCTCCTCGCGGTCCGTGACTTGGACAGTATTGATTTTTCGTTTGTTCAGGCCTTCGTTGGCGGTTTCATTTGAAATGGTTACTTGCATATCCGCAGGGTCAACATCGGGAGCTTTAAAGCTGATAGGACTTGGTTTTCGATGAGCCAGGCTTGAAGTTGACCCATAGACCGACGGGTCGGGTTTGTCGACACTCTTTTCAATCAAGACCAAGAGTGGGGCTGGCGTCTCCTTTTTGGACGGTTTCTTGCCTGAAAATAGGTATATTTGGTTCATATTGATTTAAATATAAATATGTTTCTTTTTTAGTTGTTCACAATCATTCATTCTACTGTGTATCATGCAAGTCATCTTGGGCGTGTCGTAACGCGGCTTTAAACGGGTTAGTGTGACATTTGCTGGTGGCCTTGTCAAAGAAATCGTCAAAATCGCGAATGCTCGTTTCAGACAACACGGCATAATTTTTGGATCCGTAGAAATAAACTGGGACAGTTCCTGGTTTCTTTAATTTTTCCAATAATACAGCGGGGCACTCGATAGTGGTTACAATTCTTGCGGGCCAGAATGGGTAGCCAGTATATTTTGCCCAAATTACTTCATTTTCACCGAATTTCGAAGGTCGGCCTAATTGGTGTGTAGGTATCGGCGGCGATGGTGGTTCTTTAGTGTTATTGTCCAATTTCTTTTCTTTTGGTGGGCGGCCACGCTTCGGTTTTGGTTGAGCCATTTTTATGGCGGTTTGTAGCAATTTTTCCACTGGAGGGGTTTGTTCGGTTGTTTCCGTTCGCGGCCTTTCAGGCAGAAAAACGGGATCTCTGGTCCTTTTGGCGGACCGTTTGGCAGGCGCCAAGGATGCACCTTGTGTAGGTGGATCGGGTATCGTTGGGGCAACAATATCTTGTATAGATTCATGGGGTGGAGTAAAATTGGACTCAATATTTGGTAGCCAATCTCCACGAAAGGGTTTCAATCGGTTCACATGAACAACTTCAAGTTTTGCCCGTGTATGAGGCGCAAAAAGCGGTAATATTCTCACGTTTGGGTGAAAAACCTTTTCAATCCTGTAAGGCCCTCTCCATTTTGCCACAAATTTGGCACTTGACCCAATTTTCGGGCGTTTTGGAAAGTTCACGAAAACTTTATCACCGACTTTCCAATCTGAGGGGGTTGTATTGGCCGTTTTATCGGCATAGTTTTTCGATGATTGCCATGAATTTTCCAATTGTTTTTGTATACTAGCCCATGTATCTCGTAGATTAATCAATAGGGACGTTTTATAGTCGTCTATGTCTACATATTGTGGGTTCGGGTGCTTTAAATAGGCAATATTTGGCAAACGGGGGTTCCTCCCGAATAATGCAAAGTATGGTATTTCATTTGTCGCTCGATGGTTTTGGTTCCTTAATGCGAACATAATTATGGGGAGTTTTTCATCCCAATCGGTCATTCCTTCGTTCAGGTAATGGGATATAGATCCTATGATAGTTCTATTAAATCTTTCGGACACTCCATCCGTTTGAGGGTGATACGGGGATGTGCGTATGTGATGGATGTCGAACATTTTACATATTACGCCCATAGTACCGGACATATAGTTTGAGCCCTGGTCTGTTACCAGAAATCTTGGGCATCCATATCTACATATTATGTTTTCCACAAATATTTTTGTTATTGTTTCAGCTGTAGTTTCAGGAAGCGGGAAAGCTTCGGACCAGCGGGTAAAGTAATCTGTGAAAGTGATTATGTAAGTGTTCCCTCGTACAGTTTTATTCATTGGACCCATGATGTCAGAGCATATGCCATCCCAAGGGTGGGTGACAGTGGGTAACCGTTGCATTTCCGCTTTGATAAGTTTGGAGGGTGCTTTATACTTAGCACAAGAAATGCAGTCTTTAACGTGGTTTTGTATATCTTTTCTCATATGTGGCCAGAAAAATTTTCGAGCTATTAGCTGGTAAGTTCTCAATTCACCTTGGTGCGCTCCTGCCCACGGATTTTCATGAAAGTATTCCATTACTTTATTTTTTAGGGTTTTGGGCAGCACAATGGCCACTGCGTAAGTTCGGCCTGTGTTTTGGGACCATTGGTAGTCGACTCGCACCAAGATTCCTTCCTCAAGGTCATATTCGGGCAACGGGGTGCGTAGTTTCGGAGATCCTTCTGTTCGGAGTAAGTCCCGAAGTGTGGGTCGCTTTTCAGTTACCACGTTTTGTAGTATTTCGGCGCATTCGGCGTCTTTAGATTGTTCTTCTTTTAATTCTTTTATGGTAAATCCCACCATGGGGCATCCAAGTCCCTTTTTAATGTTATCAAAGTAATATCGATCTTTTTCGGACAATTCTGTCAAAATTTCCCCTCGAATATCATTTTCGTTTTCAATAGGTTCTATTTGGGGCTGTTCCGTTGCCTGTATAAATAGGACCACTCGATTTTCCGATTTAGAATTTGTTTCTTCAGGGTCTGGGTCCTTTGGGAAGAAGAACCGTGATAATGCATCAGCGTTTTGGTGTTTCTTTCCAGGTTTGTAAATTACGGTCATTCGACTGACATATGTCAAAACGCTCAGTTTTAATCTTTCAAGGCGATTTGTCGCGGCTAAATTTGATTTGAATATATATTTTAGCGGTAAATGGTCAGTGATCAGATCAAATGGTTGTTCATACAGGTAATGTTTGAATTTCTTGATGGCGGCACAAGCCGCGGCCATTTCAATATCTGTTACACCGTAATTTCTTTCAGAGCCAGCGATAGTCCGGCTGTAATATGCGATGACTCTTTCTTTTCCCTCTTGTACTTGTGCTAATACGGCACCAAAGGCTTGGCGACTGCTGTCGGTATATAGTAGGAAACTTTGATCCATCATTGGGTAAGCCAAGATAGGCGCGGATATTAATTTCTTCTTTAAAATTTCAAATGCGTTTTGTTGGTGTTGGCCCCATATGAAAGGCATTGCTTTCTGTGTCAGTTCAACCATGGGTTTAGCAATTTTTGCGTAGTTTTGGACAAATTGTCGGTAATACCCCGTGAGGCCTAAAAAGGCTTGGACTTGAGTCACAGTGGTTGGAGGGTCCGCGTCTCGGACGTTCTGGATTTTTGCTTCGTTTACTAATAGTCCATCTGGGGTTATGACATGACCCAAAAATTCGACTCTTTTGCAGGCAAAGTTGCATTTTTTCAATTTGAATTTTAGTCCAGCATCCTGGAATCGTCCAAAGACTAAATCGATATGTTCGATATGTTCATCGAAGGTTCTTGAAAATATAATAAAATCGTCGATGAAGCCCATGGCTACTTTGTATTTGAGGCCTGCCAAAATTATATCCATCATATTTTGAAATAGACTGGGCATTTGTTGAATGCCTTGTGGGCACCGAACAAATTCAAATAGGCCCAAACCGGGGACTGTAAAAGCCGTTTTATCTCTGTCTTGTGGGGCTACTTTGCAGTTATGAAAGCCGTGTATCACGTCTCCGACTGAGATCCATTTGCATCCCCCACAACAGTCAAATATTTCTGATATGTTTGGTAATGGATATACATTATGGACTGTTTTTAGGTTCAAAGCTTGATAATTTATGCAAATTCGGATGCTTCCATCTTTTTTGGTGACAGGCACAATTGGGCTGGACCAGCTTGATGTTGATGGACGAATTATCCCAGCTTTTTCCATTTTAGTTATGTGTTCGATTATTTTATTTCTCATATTTACCGGGAGTCGCTTTCCTTGGATGTTTATCGGGCCTGAACATTCAGGTTTCAAAGGTATTTTTAATTCTACTATGTCTGTTTCACCGATATCGAAATCATCTGTGGCATATAAATGCTTGTATTTGTATAATATATTTGTTAATTGCTGTAGTTGTCAATCGGATAGTTTCACCTTTGTGGGTTTGAAACCTAGATCTTTCAGACATTTTTCCTTTTCGGCCTGAGATGTTTCTGAAGTGCCTTCTTTATGGGCAAAACTCTGTTGGTTATTCTTTCCTCGAGTCACTTGATGAACTACTCGTTCTCCGTTCTTGGTCTCTTGAGACATGTGGCATTTGCCAGAAGTTATTTGACCTAAGCAGGTCCCCTTTGCTAGTTTTATTGGTTCACAGTTAGCATTAACGGCCATGACGTACATGGGTTCCCCTTCATCCAGTTTGTGTTCCCTTATCACCGCGCGGGTCAGATACTGGCGCGTTATGACTACGCGGTGGTCCTTTTTGTATGTTTCGGACGGAATAAACATCAGGTTATTTCTGCCAGATTTCAGATCATTTATTGCGCACGGGATATATAGGACGGATCGTGGTGCCAGGACGAATGGTTCCATTACTCGTAATTCACCATAAGATTTTTCTGTTTGTTGCAATGTTGCAAAGATTTGTAATTTTTGGACCTTGTCCACTTTACTTGGTCGAATGTTTTCGAGGCCCGTCAACGGACATTGTGCACAACTCATTTTGATGTTATAATTCCGTTTGGTTGGGGCGTTTTTATCCCAAGTAAAAGTAATTAGTCCTCCGGGCATATCCACTTCATGAGACGTGAAGAGGGCTGCAAAGTCTAGTCCCATTAAGGCAACCTTGACGGCTTCGCAGTCAGTTACTTCAAAGTAGTGTGGAACCGTTACTGATTCGTCTGGTTTGGCTTTGAAAATGTTCGGTTCGACGTTAAAGTCAGTAAAATTTAGGAGCAATTTTATTCGTCCTTGTATGCTCAAATCGGTCCCGGCGATTCCAGAAGCTGTTATTGGGGTTCTCTTGATTTGATGTGTCAAACCCAATCTCTCGACCAGGGCCAATGGTATTAGGCTCATTTGGGCTCCCGTGTCCCAGAGCACTATTAACTGAGACGTGCCTATGGTGACATGCACATATAATGAAATTGGTGGAGGAATTTTTCCTCGTGTATCATTCCATATGACTGCAATTTTTCGTTCAGTGTTCCCCGTGGGAATTTCTGGGTACATTCCAGGTTTGTCGGGAAGTTGTCCAATTCTCACGTCGGAAAGTAAGTCAGCCATGGGTGCTGATGCTATTCGACTTATTTCATGTTGTAATTCTTCACATTTTTGTGTTGATTCATATTTTGGCCGAAATGGCGAGTCGTTCGGGTATGAGGGATAAATATCCATACAGTTTTCATCTTCCATATAGGTGCATGATTCATTTGTCCGGTCAGCGCCAGAACACACATCCATTGATAGGGCCAAAACTTGGCGTTTTGCGGCGGTTATGCCCTGCTCCAGAACGTGTTGTTGGGCTGAGTCATTCTGAGTTTGGGCCAATTTGTCTTGAAGTCTATGAATTACTTCAGCTAATTTTTCGAACGTGGCCACAGGGTTTAGTCGATTGTACGAAAATCGTACTCGGGCCACATGATGTTCATGTTGATTCATTAGTTGCTCTTCAGGTGAGAGTAGGGTTTGGTTGGCCAATTCGATAAGTTCGGTGGCTCGCGCGTCTGCTACATCCAGTTTTTGGCGTTCTACACGCTGTTTTCGGGCTTCGTATTTTTCTTTGGCTTTTGAAGCTAGTTCCCTCATATTTATTTTAGCACCGAATCCCTCCGGAAAACAGCACGAAGCGGCCCAGCCGAAAGTGACATATAGTCCTACTGCAAACATCCAGATTTGGTAGGCATGGTCGGTGAATTGTTTAAAATATCCGGCAAAGGGGCTGGAGCTCCACCAATCTGCCATGGGGTTTTGCCCTTCGGAACCACTTCCTGTGATTGTATATGTATCGTTATAATTTCTGGGGCGAAACCCGTGTTGACCATAAATATCATTCAATTGGTTCGCAGCCCTCAATAGCTGGTTGCTTGTTAATGCGCTCTGGAAATCAGAGAAATTATACATTTTCAAATGTCGTACCACATGAGGTTCAATTCGAAATTTGATAGTTGAGTTGGTTTCGAAAAATAGTGCCTCGGGTAGTTGTTTGATTTCACGAATCCCAGTTCGGTTGGCATTATAAATATAGTATTTGGTTCCAAGCTGCAAGGGTAGCATTTGTACCAATTCACAGTCAGTTTCTAAACTGGAACGCTTGATTTGTTTTGTTAGTGGGTCCAAATAACCTTCGCGCCAAGTTTTGGAAACTCCCAAAATTCTGTATTGCACTGGGATATCTTCGGTGCATAATTGTGTTTCCATGGGAATAAACCGCACATTTTCGAGTGTTATTTCATGGCAGGGTTGGATTTCCACCATTTCTCCTCCTGCCCTAGCTATCAGATAGTCATTTCCAAATAATTGTCTCATTGCGAGAGTGGGGTTTTCTAATATTTGTGTATATAACAACTTCATCATCATATTAATATTATTGCAGGTGACCTGCATGGCTTGTTCAAATGTGAATCGCAAATGTTCGCTCATGGTGAGCCAAATGCCTTGGAGTGCACCAGCTAGGTGGTCAGATGTCACATAGGTGGGGCTCCTGGTGCCCTGTTTCGACCTTCTGTGGCGATATTGAATTGGTAAGGCCGTTTGCGCTTTTGTTTCCTCCGAATAATTCATGTATCTGAATTTATTTGTATATTTAATCAAAATTTGATCCATTTCGTCCAGTCGGGATAGCGTTTGTCTACTCAAAATCTGTTTCTTGGTCATTTTTTGACGTTTATTTCTCTCCTCTTCTCTTTGCGCCCCCTCGAAAAAATATGCGTCCCGCATATACCCTTCGTAGACCGTTCTGGTGTTCTGGTTAATTGTGTTTGGGGGTAGTCGTGGGTATTTTTTATTTTTCAAATTCTGTAGAGAGTCCAGCAGACTTTCAGTGTCCCATTCGTTAAACGGGATTAGATCAGGTAGTCCAAGTAGCCAATTGTTAACATCGAGAATCTCGACAGGGATCCCTTGATCCGACATGAATAAGGTTTGATTATTACATCCAGGGAAGGGTTTAGCTTTGGGGAAAGTCAAACCGATTGAGTTATCTTCGGCCATAAAGTTATTACTCCATCTCTTTCCCGTTATTTGTTTCCATGGAATATATTCACAGTTGGCCTTGGGGTTATTTTCCCATTTTATGTAAGAGCCATCAGATAGCTGGCAACCGTTTGCTTTATATCGGCAGTGGGCGACGTCGCCTATTGGGCTCATGATTTCCGTGTCTCCGAAGCGTTTGTAGACAAATGTATCGTATTGGTAGCAATTTTCTACGGTTCGTTTGTGCCATTTGCAACACCAATGTCCACCATATGGCCAAAAATCGGGAATACTGTTTTTCGTTTGCCACATTTCATTTTTTCGCGTCAAACGCGTCGAAAATTTTTTCGGGTTAAAATTGTCGTCATTCCAATTACTTTCTTTCCATAAATTTTCAGAGAGGGGACATTCGTGATCCTTCTTCATAGCATCACAGTCTGACTCAGACACTAGTTGGGTGGAAATATCCTGTTCATGGAAGAAATGATCCCGGAAAAATCGGGAGTAAACGCGTTTTTGAGATCTAATTTTGGTACAATGCCAAGCTTTCGATTGATATTCCACGAAGTTATGTTTGTAGACCAACATGGTGGTGGTTCTTGGAGTTTGATCAGTTCTTATTTGAGATATTTTGCACGGCATTTGCCGTGGGATTTTCCAAATATCTTTTAGGGTGGATGTTCCACATACCATTGGGTTTGGTGCCTTATAAGGAACTGCTTCTAGTGTGTTCTCAGATGTTCCTGTTGACCCCACTTGTACTAGGGCACAAAAAATCAGCATAAATGTTATTGTTTTGTTCATGGTTAATGTTTCAGATAGTTTGGATGGAATCCCAGCCAGGATTCTGATCGCTGAATTCGATTTCTTGGTTGGATCACAGATCGAGTGAAAAGTCACCGGTCGGATGGAGTGAAAAGTCAGATTCGATTTCCACGGTTTTCGGTTACGTGGTTTCATATATTGAAGGTTGGTAAGACTAAGGTTTAAATGCCGGAGTACCCTTGGTAATATGATGAGAATCATTATAATTGTGCTATATATAGCGGTCCCTATTCTCTGTTCGAGGGGCATGTGAACCCAGGGTAAGGCCATCGTTAAAGTCATGATCATATATGATATGATGTGCAAAAAATTGGTAAATGATATTATACCATTCCGGGATGACTTCTTGGAATCATTCTCCTTCGGTTTCTTGTTAAATTTGTTGGGCTTTGGAGCCATGGTTGCCGTTGTTGTTGCTTCTGGGTTCAAAATCTTTGAGAATTTCCGTCGTATCTCGGGGCCTGGAGAATCGGGCCGATCTTGCACGTTTTCTAAATAATGTGGATCATCAAACGCATTATAAATCACTTTAAAGTTATTGATATCAGATATGTCAATTATATAAGTATAAATAACTGGGTCTGGTTCCGGGAGCGGAAATGGTTCATATATTGGTTCATATATAGCTGGCGGGACAATTTCTTTAATGTCTGTTCGCTGCACGCGCGCGATGTATACTTTGTCAGAGCCATGCTCAGCGGGTGCGATTTCATCTAAATTTATTTCTTCGGTTTCAGTTTCAGATTCTGATTCTGAATTTTCTTTTAGGACAAATCTCACTTGACCGTTATTTCGGTTAGGGGGTTGGCGGCCACGAATGTTGGCGACACCATTTCTTGGAGTTGGGCTCGGAGGCGCACTCTGTGGGGCTTGTCTGCTTTGGGGGCAGTCCCGAGAAATATGACCTTTTTGGTTGCATCGCCAGCAAACAAATGAGACAATAGGTCCGCCACTGTTTTTGTTGAATGAGTTTGGCGGGCCAAAGTTTCGGTTTGGGCTGGGCCCGGCTCTCTGAAAGTTTCCACCTCGATAATTATTACTTGTGTTGATTGTGGTTTCAACTTTGTCTAATCGTCGGTTTATGGTGGCTTCAGAAGCATCTGCGCGCTCCTTGTGTTGCATATGCAATTTGTCATGTTCAGATAGTTTAGTTTCAATGCGAGCATTTGAAGCTGAAATTTTTTCTAGCGTATCCCGCACTCCGATTAGGGTGTCTTGGGGGGCTTCGCCCTCATCACTTTCATTCTCATAATCGCCACTTTTTTGGACGGCTCTAGTTGTTCGATTAGAGTTTCGGCGGGCAGCATTAAATTTTTCCCCAGGGCCATGGCCATCCATTTCTTGGACCATTTCAAATTTTAGAGCCATTTGAACAGCTTCGGTAAAATTTTTGACTTTATGCACCATCATTTGTTTTTGGTAATGGGATCTTAGTCCGCCAATAAAATGACCCATCATGACTCGGTTTCGATCTTGTTCAGCTAGGGCCGGATAGGCACGTTTGCCTAGAGCCCGTATCTCGGTTTCAAATTCACTGACGGTTTCATTTGGTCCTTGTTTTCGACTGGCCACTTGAAGTTGGGTAAATTGTTCTTGTTCAGGTGATATAAATTGTTCTTTCAGTGAGGCCCGCAGAGAGGCGTAATCGGTTCGGGTTGTTTCGTCAAGGCCAATATAATATTCAAAGGCGTTCTGTTCAAAGTAGGTGGGCATCATAGCCGCCTTTTTGGTATCGTCCACAATTCCGTCAGCGATGCACATTATGTCAAATCGTGCGAGCCAACGTGCGAAATCTTCAGAGGAGTTACCCTTGAATTTTTCAATACGGCACGCGACTCGCCTGTTCGAGGGACCTGCGTCCGTTCCGTCGGTATCTTGGGGGCCAGTCGGTGGCATGGTTTCGTCTTGTAATATTTGGTTGATTGGTGGTATCCGGTCAGTTAAATCAGTTAGTTCGGCAAGGCGTGCAAACGCAAATGACAGACACTTATGCAAGATCGCAAATTCTTTGACGGATTCCAAAGAATGTTCGTACGCGGCCGCTTGGATTGATAATAAGCGTTCAATCCAAGCTTCCTGTTTAGTTGTCTCTTTCTGAGATTGGTCAAATATGAGTTGGAAGTCGGACCGAAATTGTCGGACTTCTGACTTATATAATTTGGGTTCAGATTCGAGGTCGTCGATTGAGACTTCTCGCCAAATAAGCGGGTTAGGTTTCAAAAGTTCAGAAACAGGTGGTTGCGCAGTCCTTAATAATTTTGCATGTAGGGCTACTCGAGCCAAATTATTTTCGGAAAATCCGTGTAGAGTTTGCGGGGATAGATCGGCCTCTTGTAATATTAGGGGCAGAAGTTCTGCGTCTGATAAGTCCGCCAGGATAAGTTTGGGAAAACTTACTCTTTCGTTTCGTCAGTGTGACGAATTGCACAATTAAGCAGGAGAATGTCTGCTTTCAATAGTCCGTCACAGGAATCTAAAATTTTGAAATTGCGTTGGTTCTGCAAACTTGGCAATTAATTGCAGTAAATTACTGACCTTAAAGAAACAAAAATAGCGCACAAAGCGATTATCAAATGAAAATTGCGAGCAAAATAGCGGCACGAGAATACGTGTACGCTGCAAGCGAGCAAAAGACAGAAATGGCTTATTTGTTCAATTTTCCATTTACAGCGTGGGCCAGACAAGCTTTTCACTTTTTTCCGCTTTTGGGAGCCTAGCTTTCGTTCATTTTACTTGTACAGTTTCCGCTCATGTTTTGGGCTTTCAACACACATTTAATTGGATTTTTGCTTGTAGCTATCTGTTCTTTCAATCTAGCCGAAATTGACTTAGCGGGGCTCGTTTATTGCTTTTCCTGCACAGATCATTCATGTACATCGAACTTTTTCAAAGCTGGCGCCTGCGCAGGCATTTTGCGTCTGAAATTTCACGTTCATAAAAAGTTCAATGGTGGGTTGAAATTTCCTTGCTTGTTTAGCGCGGCTTACTGTAATAGGCACTTTTTGAACACATAATAGTTTTCTCTCGTTCATATTTTGGTACTTTCAGTTACAGTAATACTTTCAGTTACAGTTATACTTATGGTCTTGGTTACATTTCCTGTGAGCATGTGTTCGGATCAGTTCCTAAAAAGGAAGTAAATATATCTCCGCAGACACAGTTAGGTATATGTATATATATATATATATAGCTCCACAGTCCGTATAAAAGGGTCGATATGACTTTTTGACACTTTTTCATGCCACTCTCTTTCGTTCATTTTTCGCACGAATAGGTTTCACATATCATATTTTTGAGGACGCGATGTCGTTCATGTTCTGAAAAAGAATAGATATAGATACATATATTCGTTCGTTTCATATCATAGTGTCATAGGGATAACATTGTCATATCGGTCTCCACATTTTGTATGTTGTCGTAAATGAAAGCACATTTCATGTTGGGTGCCTGTTAGGCAATAAGGACACATGTTCTCGGTTCAAAATGGTTTCATTTCAATATATATGGTCTCGGTTCAAGTTCAATTCATCATTTTTTGGAGCTTTTACGAAAACTCCCCACCTTTGTACACACAGAACTCACAAAAATACGCATACGCATATGCGCCAAAGGCATCATTGGGAAACATTGACGGGTCATGCCTCACCCCCGCCAGACCCCAGCCAAGGCACCATTGGGAAACATTGACGGGTCATGCCTCACCCCCGCCAGACCCCATCCCCCAGGTCTAGGATTTCAAAATAAGGCCACCCGCGAGTAGGACCAGGGCGTAATATTAGGCGCCCAAAAGTACCCAAACCCAAGGAAATTCATTCCCTACTCGTTCGGCCGAGCGCTCACATACAGTTATCAAACCGTCTTTGGGTTCAGACATATACCCACCACCCCTTGCTGATCAGGTCAAGTGATACCGGCGAATATGTCCCCTGTTGGTCTAACCGGAGTCTCCCTTGCTCAACTTTATACAGGCTTCATGACTGGGTGTTTCTATGGTGGCAGAGTCCAGGGTCGCGAGCCCTGCCTGCCGGGTATAATATGTTCAATATTCGTTCATTTGGTTCAAATTGTTTTTCGTTTCGTTCGGTTCTGGTTTCGGTTATGTTCCACGAGTTTGCATCCGTCGGTTATAAATGGTTCAGTTTTGGGCAATTACGCCGTTTCGTTCAAGCGCCCTGGGCGGTTGAAGATGTTTATCATATCAAGGCTTCGTTGGGCGGAGCCATGCCCTTTTGAGGCATGCCCCGTATGTGGCTCCAAGTATTGTATACCCCGGCGCTGGTCAAGATAGCCACAGTATATGGCCTACCCTGCCGCACGAGACCAGTGGCGCCGTGGTTCTAGGTTCCGGCAGAACTCATAGTTGTATCAGAACTGTATCGGAACTCAGAACTATATGTGGAGTAA
>PJEL010003253.1_pt1 | contig 14114 bp, 6 predicted proteins | sample 1853271 | NCBI WGS metagenome assembly PJEL01 (sample SAMN08108733, study PRJNA415343) | Invertebrate metagenome, whole genome shotgun sequencing project. | host: Globobulimina | place: Sweden: Gullmar Fjord | collected 2015-08 | reverse complement strand
ACCACTGATAAGGCCGGGGATAGTGTCAATGTCGTCTGGCATCCCAATTCAGGTGTACTAAAGACGATAGTGTCTGGAACCCACTACTTGTCAGAGATCAAACAAGTAAGCGGTGCTCGTGGTCCACGCGTGTTTACTGAAAATGCAGTTGAATTAACCACATTCTTGGCAACTCCACCCTCCTCGGTTGAAATCAAGAGAACGGCGAATCAGGCCAGCAGATATTCATACGCTGCGGATTACTTGGTTGCCAACTACGATCCGGTGGATAAAAGGAAGGATATCCTTACCGTACTATTCCCGGCAGACAAAACCCATAAGGTGGGCGAATTCACAAGAATTAAAACCAATGAGTATACCGGCTGCAAAATCGTTCAGGGAGAAATTAAAGATGTAGCCCTGGCCTCGGATGGTAGAACGACCGGACACCAAGGGGAGAAGACGTTTCAAGGGGAAGATGTTCTATTCAGAACGGATTCAGGGAGATTGGCTTCCTTTTTTGTAAAAGGCGTTTCATTTGATAATGGCCACAGTACTCGTTGTGGTTTTCAGGCGGATGAGTCTATTGCGCTCTATATGAACGCCTCGGTTGCGCCATCTGGTATGCGTGGAATGATGACGTCAAACGGAACCAAGGTTACTTTCTATTATCCGGAAATAACATCCGTGAAGATAAATGAAAAAGCTGCAGAGGTAATGGCATCGGGTCAAGGATGGGTCCAAATTCAAGTTCCTTTCGGTACTTTTAGAGTAAATATAGTTTCATCCCATCCATCCCAGCTAGGAAACAAATGAACCGATGAAAACAACGGCTTCCCTGGATCAACTAAGCCGCGACAGTTCTAAGGTTTGCAACATTAAATCATATAAAAACTTATTATTGCACTGCTAAAGTTTGAGGAGCTTGCATTCAATGGAAACAACTCGACGCTTTATCTTTCTTATTGTCCTACTCGGTCCCGTGGCTGGAACGGCTCTGGCCAAGATCCATAATGTCTTGGACTACGGTGCCCAGGCCGATGGTGTCTTCGAAAATGCTCAGAGCATTCAAAAGGCCATTAATGAGGCTTCGGCAGCAGGCGGAGGCGTGGTTCTCTTTCCTCCGGGTGAGTATCGTACCGCGACCCTCTTTCTTAAGAGCAATGTCACGCTAAGGTTGGATAGGGGCGCCAAGATCTTGGGTACACCCGACTACAGCCTCTACCCGGATGACATTGAACCGGTGTATGAGACCTTCCTGCTGAGAAAAGACCGCTATGCGCCCCGAGTACTGATCGTGGCCTTGGGGCAGGAGAATGTGGCGATCGAGGGTGAAGGCGTCATCGACGGTAACGGTGAAGTTCCTTCATTGAAGGAAAAGAAGCGTATGGCGTCCATCAACCTCATTCGCTTCATCAAATGTAAGAATGTTCGTGTTGAGGGGACGGGATCGCTGGAGCGTAAGCTGCTGATTACCAACGCCGCCCACTGGGCCTTGCAGCCGATTGGCGTGGATGGTCTGGTCGTCAAAAACGTACACATCCACAACTATGGCGGAGAGACGCCCGATGGTCTGGCCATCTGTGACTCCCGCAATGTGTTGGTGGAGGATTGCCGGGTCGAGTCAGACGATGATGCCATGACTCTAAAGAGTGGAACGCCTGAGATACTGATTGAAAATGTCACGGTCAAGCATTCCACCTTCATCAGTCGTGTTTGCGGCTTTAAGATCGGGCCGCAGACCTTTGGTGGTTTTAAGAACATTCACATTACGGATTGTCATTTTGAGGGAGCCATCAAACCTCCAGCTACAAAGTATGATCCTCACCATGGTGTCTTTCTCAATATTGGCAATGGCGGCTTTATTGACGGTGTCTTGGTTGAGAACTGTACCATGAGCCATATCCCCTCTGCCTTGAGTGTGTTCCTGGGAAGAATCAATTCGGCCTACTGGAAGACCTATTGGCCGGGCAAGCCGGAGAAAACGGAATTAGGCAGCATTAAGAACATCAGTTTCCGCAATATCACTGCCAAAAATATGGGGACCTTTGGCGTGATGCTTGAAGGCCGTAGCGAGAGCAAACTTGAGAACATCAAGTTTGAAAACGTTCACATTGAAAGCGTCGGCGATGGCAAGCGGCAAGATGCAGCACCGGAAAAACCCGGCGATTATCCTAACTTGATCTATCTCTATGACGGGAATATTTCCACCTGGGGCATGTTCATGCGACATGTCGATGGGGTGAGCTTTAAGAATGTCCATCTCTGGACCCAAAAGGATGATCTGCGTCCTGACCTCTATGCCGACGACGTGCAGAACCTTGATAAGGGTGATTATGTTCCGCAGGTTAAACCTGCTCCCAAGACCCTTGTGTGGAAGCCAGATCATACTTCGGAATTTGAAGTGGGCACGCAGATTCGTGCCTGGACCATCAAGGACGAGGGTATGGACACGATCCTAGATAATATGCAGCAGATGTGCGGCATCAATAACCTCTACATGGTCGTGGTCATGCATGCGGAACACCGTCCTTACCAGGCTCCAGAATTCCCACACAATCCGGCCCGTGACACCTGGCAGGCCGAGGACTCGCGCGTGACCTTCTTCCCCGATTGGAATCGCTATGGAGAGGTCAAGCCCTTGCGGTCCGATGTGGCATGGATCAACGAAACAGACTGGCTGCAATTAATGGTCGATGCCTGCCGCAAACGGGGCATGGCTGCGGGTGCAGAGGTCTCCCACTATCCCATTCCCAAATCTCTGATTCAGAGCCGTCCGGATTGGCATCAACGCAAGCTCGACGGCAGCAGTTGGAGCACCAGTCGGTTCTGTCCCAACAATCCTGAGGTTCGTGAGTATGTGCTGGCCCTGTTTGGAGATTTGGCGGCCAACTACGATTTGGATTATATCCAGACCTGCCAACATCTCTTCGACACGAACAATGCCATTGACAAGGGAGGTACCTGTTTTTGCCGTCACTGTATTAACGAAGCCAAAAAGATCGGCTTTGATCTGGAAGCAGCGATCCCGAAACTACGGGCCAACCAGGACAGTCAATCCGAGAAGGACAACTGGCTAAAGTTGAGAAAACACACGACTACCGAGTTTTATCGACTCATCGCTGAAGAGATTGATAGGGTAAAGCAGAATCCCAGATGTCACCTTCGCTACAACGACACCTATCCCTATCGCCGCTGGATCCTGGAGGACGTTGGCATGCATTTGGATGAAGTGTCTGCTCATCTCGGTTCTTTGGTCCACCAGGACCACGAAGAACAGAAGGGCAAGCCAAATGAGGACTTTGCCGTGCGTAAGAGCTGGTTGACCAAGAGCCGACGTCTCGTCGGTGCGGACCTGCCCATCATCTGTGGTATCGCTCCCCGCATCAAGGCCACGCCGGAACTGGTTAAGCGGGGCATCAAGGTCGCTCTAGAACATGCCGCCAACGTCGATGGCCTGGCCTTCAAGCACTATGACGGCGCCTCCTTTGGCCTGATGCGAGCCTTCAAGCAAGGCATGATCGAGGCTGGAGTGCAGGGCCTTCCGCCCATCATCGGCAAAGAGGTGGAGGAAATGGAACTCGACAATTTTCAGCGCATCGACGACTATATAGAAGAGTGGGGCGCCGAGACCACGGGCAAAGGATCGGCATCCTATCGTTTTGACAACGCTTCCGGCAATTATGACATTCGGATCACCTATTTCGATGAGGAAGTGGGCCAGAGCAAGGTGCAGCTTTTTGTGGGTGACAAAGAGGCAATCAGCTTCCGTCTGGATGAGGATGTGGATTGCTGGCGCTGGCGGCGCTTTGACAATATTCGAGTGAACAGGGGCGACGAAATAAAACTGGTGGCACAAGCAGACCAGACCGAAAGCGTACGCCTGGATTTTGTTGAGTTTATTCCAGCAGAAAGATAGAGGAGTCCATTCATGAGACAGATGCATCACAGTATTGTCAGTAGAGCACTGCTGGTCGGCAGTTTACTTCTTCTTGTCGGGGGGTGCTCTTGTTGTACCGCGCCGAAAGAAGGAGCGGCGACATTGGTATATCGGAGTGACTTTGACGGGGATCTCTCTGACTGGGTCGTTGAGCAGATGCCCGGCGGCAGCGTTCATGCGGCCGGCGGCAAACTTGAGATCGAGGATGCCAAGGGCTGCACCGTGTGGTTTCGCAAGAAGCTTGAGGGCCCCGTTATGATTGAATACGAAGCGGTTGTTATAAAGAAGGATGGGCCGCATGACCGCGGCAGTGACTTGAATTGCTTCTGGATGGCTCAGGATCCCAAGCATCTTGACGACTTGTTTGCCAGCAGCCAGAAGCGAGGGGGGCGTTTTAGCAATTACGATTCATTGCGACTTTATTATGTTGGCTACGGTGCCAATCACAATAGTACGACGCGGTTTCGTCGCTATATCGGTACTGGCGAGAGGCCGGTATTGCCAGAACATGATCTGAGTGATGAGAAGGTCATGCTCAAATACAATGTGCCCATTAAGATTCAGCTCATTGCTGATGGGGAAAGAGTCGCCTACCTGCGCAACGGCGAAGTGATTTATGACGTGCATGATCCTGATCCCTATACAGATGGGTGGTTTGGTTTTAGAACCGTGAATAACCACATGACTATTGATAATTTCAGAGTGTATAGGCTGGCTCACTAAATAAGAGTGTACATTCAATGCAGTGTAACGAAAATTGATGTAAGATTATCAATCGCTGTCAATTTGATCGAAATTAAGTTTATCAACAAAGGAAATACAAATGAGTAGAGCATTTGGAATAGGCTTCTTTTTGTTTATTGCCTGTTTGAGTATGTCATGTAAGGCTGTTCAATCCAGTTCTTTTCCGTCAGCCGCTCAAGTCAAGGCAGTCACTCAGAAGGTCGCAGATTGGCAGATTGAAACGTTTGAACAAATGGGTGAATATCGTGCGCTTCCAGCCATTCGAAAGAAGTGGCAAAACAAGAAGAAATACCATGACTTGACCTGGCACAATGGGGCACTGTACGCTGGTATGAACGAGTGGTGCGGCATTGCTGATGATCCTTCAAAGTACACAGATTGGTTGAAAATGATTGGGACACGCAACGGATGGAATCTACATTCGCGACCTTATCATGCAGATGACCATGCGGTTGGACAGTTTTACCTGTCGCTCTATGAGCAGTACAAGAATATCAAGATGATCGCGCCCACTCGGACGCGGTTTGATTGGATATTGGCAAATCCCAAGACCGGCACTCTGGACTGGGAGGCAGAACCAAGTGACTGTCATGATCGTTGGGGTTGGTGTGATGCCTTGTTTATGGCACCACCGGTCTGGGCGCGCCTGGCTAAGATAACAGGGGATCAGAAATACCTGGCTTTTATGGATCAGGAGTATCACGCCACCTATGACTTACTGTGGAACGCTGAGGACAGCTTTTTCTGGCGCGATAGCAGTTATTTTTCGAAACGTGAAAACAATGGAAGAAGGCTCTACTGGGCACGCGGAAATGGCTGGGTATTTGGTGGTCTAGCACTAATGATCCCAGATTTGCCTTTGGATTGGAAGGGGCGTTCTTTCTACATTGACCTCTTCAATAAAATGGCTAACAGTCTTAAGGCGTGCCAAAGAGAAGACGGTACCTGGTCCATGGGCTTGTTGGGCGGTGTGGAAGGTTATCCTTCGAAGGAAACCAGTGGTACATCCTTCTTTACATTCGGTTTGGCTTGGGGTGTCAACAATGGTCTACTGGATCGTGCGACCTTTGCACCAGTGATCATCAAGGCTTGGAAGGCCTTGTGTGGATGTGTGACTGATGAGGGTCTGTTGGGTTATGTACAGCCTGTGGGGGCAGCACCTGGGGAATCATTTTCTGACAAAACAGAAGTGTATGGGATTGGTGCTTTTCTTGCTGCTGGAACAGAGGTGTATAAACTCTGTAAATCCCATGGTGTTGCTGAACCTGTTAGCGCAGACGTTGTGATTTATGGTGGTACTTCTGCCGCTGTTATTGCTGCTGTGCAGGCCAAACAGATGGGGAAATCTGTGATTATCGTCTCACCTGACAAACACCTTGGCGGTTTGACTTCTGGGGGACTTGGTTGGACTGATACAGGTAATAAAGAGGTCGTAGGTGGTCTCTCGCGAGAATTCTATAAACGCATCTTTCGTCACTACAACCAACCGAAGGCCTGGACGTTTCAGAAAAAGTCCGAGTACGGCAATCGGGGTCAAGGCAACCGCGCAATGGACGACACTGATCGTACCATGTGGATATTCGAACCCCATGTGGCCGAGCAGGTATTTGAGGATCTGATTGTCGAATACGGTATACCAGTGTATCGTGACGAATGGCTGGATCGTGAACATGGTCTGGAAAAGAAACGAACCCGCATTTTTGCTTTCACCACGCTCAGCGGAACTCGATACCGAGGCAGGATGTTTATTGACGCCACCTACGAAGGAGACCTGATGGCTGCTGCGGGCGTCAGCTACCACGTAGGCCGCGAAGCGAATCGTGTCTATGATGAACAGTGGAACGGCATTCAAGTGGGTGTACTGCATCACGGTCATCACTTTGGAACCATGAATATTTCACCCTATGTGACACCCGGCGATCCGACCAGCGGTTTGCTGCCCAGGATCTCCGGACAACATCCGGGCCACAAAGGCCAGGGCGATCGCCGCGTGCAGGCCTACTGTTTCCGCATGTGCCTGACAAACTGCCCAGAAAATCGAGTCCCCTTTTCAAAGCCTGAACACTACGACCCTGCGCAATATGCACTGCTGGCCCGTGTCCTGAATGCCGGCTGGAATGAGGTCTTTGATAAATTTGACCCCATCCCCAATCACAAGACCGACACGAATAATCACGGCCCATTCAGCACTGACAATATTGGCATGAACTATGCCTACCCTGAAGGAGCTTACGAACAACGCCGGGCCATTATCAAAGAGCATGAAACCTATCAAAAGGGTTTGATGTATTTCCTGGCCAATGATCCCGGGATCCCGGACGCTGTGCGCACGCGTATGAGTCAATGGGGTCTGGCCAAGGATGAGTTTAAGGACAACGGGCACTGGCCTCATCAGCTCTACATCCGGGAAGCAAGACGTATGATTGGAGAATATGTCACCACAGAGAACGATGTGCAGGGAAAACGCCAGCCCCCCAAGCCCGTGGGCATGGGGTCCTATACCATGGACTCCCATAACATACAGCGTTATGTCACCCCCGAGGGCTTTGTCCAGAATGAGGGGGACATTGGTGTGCATCCAAAGAAACCCTATCGCATCGACTACGGTTCCATTACGCCCAAGAAGGCCGAGTGCGAGAACCTGTTGGTGCCGGTGTGTGTATCGAGTTCCCACATTGCCTTTGGATCCATTCGCATGGAACCCGTATTCATGCTTCTGGGGCAGAGCGCCTCTACTGCAGCCTGTTTGGCGATTGATCATCGTACGGCTGTTCAGGATGTGGACTATGAGATATTGAAAAAACAACTACTTGCTGATAAGCAGCGATTATAAGTGAAGTTTTGCAAACTTCAAGAACTTAGGACCTAGAACTAAGAACTCAGACTAAAACAACGGTCACCCTTGAAATATTGGAGAAAGTCATGCAAACAATTGTACGTACCCTCATAACCACAACAGTCCTGGGATGTCTGCTGCCCACTGGCCTTCTTGCCAAATCTCCGGTGGAATGGGTGGACCCACTCATTGATACCCATGAATCCCGTTGGTTTTATTTTAATTCCGCGTCACGGCCCTTTGGCATGGTCAACCTGAGTCCGGATACGCAGACCAAGGGGTCATGGAAGTCCGGGTATCTGTACGGAGATAAGGCCATCCGCTGTTTCAGCCATATCCATGCATGGCAGTTGTCCGGCATTCCTGTGATGCCGATTGTGGGAGACATGACAGGTCATAAGGGCATGGACGTGTATCAGTCCGAGTTCTCTCACAGCAAAGAAAAGGTAGAGGCTGGATACCACAAGGTCTATTTGGAGAAATACGGGATCACTGCCGAATTGACATCCACAGTGCGAGTGGGGTTGCACCGCTACACCTTTCCAACCACGCAGGACGCCTACGTTTTATTCGATCTGTGTGCCTTGTTAGGACATGGACCCACACTCAGTGCCGAGATCCAGCGAGTGAGCGACACCGAAATCGCAGGCACGAGTCTGATGAAGGCCACGGGGCGGCGAAGGAAAGACACGCCGGTGTTTTTTGTGGCGCAGTTCAGTCAGGCCATGACCGCATTTGGTGGATGGGAGCAGGGCAAGGTCAAGGAAGGCATCAATAAGCTTCAAGGAAAGGGCGTGGGTGCCTTTGTTCGTTTTCAGGCCAAAAGCAATGCGCCTGTTCTAATGAAAATCGGCCTCAGCTATACCTCGATAGAAGGGGCGCGTAGAAACCTAAACGCGGAATGTGCGCACTGGGATTTCGACCGTGTGGTGCGGGAATCAAAGAAGGATTGGAACACTCACCTCTCGAAAATCACTGTAAAGGGGGGCTCCGATACGCAGATGACCAAGTTTTACACGGATCTGTGGCGATCCCTGTTGGGACGCCGTATTGCCAGTGACGTGGATGGTGCCTACAGTGACATGACGGGTGACACGCGTGTTGTCAGAAAAGTTCCTGCAACATCAGACGGCAGCTCGAAATTTAATATGCACAACTTTGACGCCTGGTGGGGCAGTCACTGGAGTCTGAACATACTCTGGCCTTTGCTCTGTCCTGAACGGGTCAGTGACTTCTGCAATACGTCAGTGACGATATACGAAAACGGAGGGCTCATACCGCGCGGGCCGTCCGGAGGCAATTACACCTATGTCATGATCGGCGATTCCGCAGCGCCCTTCATCACCTCAGCCTATGCCAAGGGGATTCGGGACTTCGACTGTGAAAAGGCCCTGAAGGGCCTGGTGAAAAATACTGGGCCTGAAGGGGGGCGATACTATGGTGGATATGCAAGAAAACCGACCCCCTCGGTTCATGAAGAGTATCAGGAAAAGGGCTATGTATCCTGGGGCAACCCATTATCTGGCGGTCATGGCAAGGCCGTGACCAGTCTGACGCTGTACAACGCGTACCATGACTGGTGCATTGCTCAAATGGCCCAGGGCCTGGGGCGTGACAGGATCAAGCAGCAGTTTGAAATGGGCACTAAGAATTATCGCCATGTGATCTGGCCTGAGAAACAGTCTGCCTGGGTGCGCATGCCAGATGGAAGCTGGATGCCGAATTACCTGCCCAGGGAAGAGTCCTTTGAACAAAAGGGATTCTGTGAAACCAGCGCAGCAGTCACCACCTTCTATGTGCCGCATGACCCCATGGGCCTGGCTGACATGCTGGGTGGTCCAGCGCCTGCAGCCAAAAAACTCAATGAACAGTTCGAGGCTGCGAAGGAAGATAGATTCCATCTGCGTGGACGCATACATGGCAATGCTTGGATTGATTATGCCAATCAGGATGGTACGGGTGCGGCCCATTATTTCAACCGTATAGGCTATCCTTGGCTCAGTCAGAAATGGGTACGTGCTGTACAACGTGATACCTTTGGCGGCACTGATCCGTACAGCGGCTACAACGGCGATGAGGATCAGGGGCAGATGGGCGCACTGAGTGCCTTGATGTCGATTGGTCTGTTCCAGTTCGATGGAGGATCCAGTCTTGACTCCAGGTACGATATCACAGCCCCTGTGTTTGACAGGGTGACCATCAAGCTCAATCCGACATACTATCCAGGCAAGACCTTTACGATTGTTGCCAAGAATCAGAGCCCTGAGAATATCTACATCCAGTCTGCCAAGTGGAACGGCCATGCGCACTTGACCTGCTGGCTGGCCCACAAAGATCTGATTCAAGGCGGCGTACTGGAACTCGAACTCGGTGCAAAGCCAAACAAGGCATGGGGTCAATTGACGTCATCTGCCATGAACAACTAATGAGTGCTGTCAATGAGTATGGAACAAACGGATGCAAACAAGGGAACTTTATTTATGGCATTGCATGACAAATCTCGATTAACCGAGTTCAAACCTAATAATCAATATTTCGTGGGTGTTGATTCGGATGGCTGCGTCTTTGACAACATGGCCATTAAACAGGAGGAGTGCTTCTGCCCCATGATGGTAGGGTACTTTGGCCTGCAGCCCGTGGCCCGTGCCGCGCGCGAGTGCAAGATCTTCGCTGACCTGTACAGCAAGACTCGTGGCTCCAACCGGCACATTACCATTGTCCGGATTCTGGAAGAACTCTTGCCCTCGCATCCCATGGTCAAGGCACGGGGCTTTGAAGTCCCTGATTTCTCGCATTACTGTGCCTGGGTCAAGGATCCCAACAGCCTGCTCAGTATGCAGGGATTGCGTGATGCGGTCGAAGCCGCCACCACTGGCGAGGCCAAACGCCAGTTAGAACAGGCCTTGACCTGGAGCCTGCGCGTGGATGAGATGGTGCGTGAAATTGTCAGGGATATTCCTCCCATTTCAGGCGTCCATGAATGCCTGGCAAGCCTTCAGCCCAGGGCTGACATCATGGTCTGCTCGAGTACGCCGCTTGAGGCCCTGGAGCGTGAGTGGGGAGAGCACGGCCTGGATGCCTATGTTCAGTTGATTGCCAGCCAGGAATTGGGCACCAAGGCAGAGCACCTGGAGCTCGCGACTAAAGGAAAGTACGAAAAGGATCATGTCTTGATGGTTGGGGATGCGCCAGGAGACTACAAGGCTGCAGAGAAGGTTGGGGCATTGTTCTATCCGATCATCCCAGGACAGGAAGTAGAGAGCTGGAAACGTTTTGGTGATCAGGCCATTGAAAAATTCTTCAGCCAGACCTACTCAGGCCTGTACCAACAAAGTCTTATCACAGAATTCAATGCCAGCCTGCCCGAGGATCCTGCTTGGAAATAAGGTGAAGAAGGGGTGTGACCCACTTACGGATTAATCACTGGCCACTGAAAGCGCTGCTCATTTGAATCGCGACTCTCATGGAGATAGCATGGGGGCCATTTCAGCGGTGTTGGGACTGGAGCCAATGGCTATGCCGTGGAGGTTGCTTTTAGTAGCTAAAGAAGGAAAGTATGTCATGAACCACAAGATCAGTATGATGACTTTGACGGTGTTGTTTTTGCTGAGCCACTTCACAGTGGCTGCTGAACAATTGGCACTACCCTATGATGGCTCGTGGGAATCTTTGCAGAAGATGCCTGTGCCGGCCTGGTTTGAGGATGGCAAGATCGGGATCTTCATCCATTGGGGACCGTACAGCGTTATTGGCTATCGCAAGGGGGGACGTGGCTACGAAGAGCATGTGCCGAAAATGATCTATGACGATGCGGAACACTATTATCCCTATGTCAAAGAACGCTGGGGAGCCAATCCCCCGGAGTTCGGGTACAAGGACATCATCCCCGAGTTTACAGCCGAGAATTGGAATCCCAATGAGTGGGCTGCCTTATTTGTTGATGTCGGCGCCAAGTATGTCGTGCTGACAGCGGAGCATCATGACGGTTGGGCCAACTGGGATTCCGACCTGACGCCATGGAACGCGGCGGACAAAGGACCCAAACGTGACCTCGTTGGCGACCTCGGCAAGGCCGTGCGTGCCAAAGGCCTGAAATATGCCCCTTCCTATCACCGCGAACGTCACACGGGTTTCTTTGCCATGGAGAAGTATGTGGTTCACAGCGAAGCTCGCCCTGATATCGTTGAAGAGATCAAACGCGTTCCTGAGGCGGCCATGCTCTACGGGCCCGAGTTCAGCTACAGCAAAGCCTTTGTTGACGACTACGTCGCACGCTGGAAAGAGATCCAACGCAAGTATCAACCGGATATGCTGTGGGTGGATGACTTTCCCATCTACACGCGCGATGGCAATCGGGTGCGGGACGGAAAGATGAAGCCGGAGATTAGATATCTTGACGATCAGGTCCGAGGCATGATCACCGATTTCATGAATGACGGAGCCGCTCGGGGTGCGCCTGTCTATGTCAACAACAAAGGGGGTAACCGGAACTGGCCTGCTGGCGTGGGCTGTCTTGAGAAGGATAATCTCAAACTCAAGGTGATCGGTCCCAAGTGGGAGAGTTGCACCACCTTCGGCACCTCCTACGGTTATTTGGCCGGGGATCGTTATAAAGATCCGGAGCGAGTGATTCATGGCATGATCGAGACCATTAGTCGCAATGGCAACTTCCTGATCAACATCGGCCCCAAGGCAGATGGCACGATCCCTGAACCGCAAATCGAACGTCTGCAAACCATGGGGCGGTGGCTGAAGATCAATGGCGACGCGATCTATGGCACACGCTATTGGAAAGAGAGCGATCAACAAACTGAGAACCAACACCTTGTGTTTACGACCAAGGGAAAGACACTTTACGTGATTCAGCTTTCCAAACCCGTGATTCCGTTTACCATTACAGGCACTGCTGGATGGAAGGCCAATCAGATCCAATCAGTACGTCTACTTGGCTCCAAGACCAGGGTTAGCTGGGCCATGACCCCGCAGGGAATAAAGATCACACCGCCCCAAGCCTTGGGCGATAGCTTCTATGCCTGGTCTTTTGAGGTTCTCACGGATACCGAACAGCACCACCCCAATGTGATCGTCAACGATGCTGAGATGGCCCTTACAGGGACAAGCAAAGTAGATCTGGAAGGACAAGTAAATTGACTAGAAACAATATGTTTTTTGGACTCATTGAGACAAGAGGTATAAACAGATTTCAAGGTGGACTAATATGACTGGAAGAAGTGTAACCTATTTTTTAGTGAGTGCTTGTCTTCTCTGGGCGAGCTTGGCATATGGTGACCCTGTATTGATTCTTTGCCCCTCTGACACTCCGGCCCTTCAATTTGCAGCGAAAGACCTTGAGCAGACTTTGGAGCGGCAGGGCAGCCGTGCTGAGATTGTGTTTCAATCAAGGATATCATCCCAGCAGGAACAAACTCGATTTGTGCTGGGCCTGGTTCAGGATGATCTTCTTCTGCGGCGTCTGCGAGAGGCTGGCGGCAAAGACCCTGGGAAACTGGCTCCTGAAGGCTATGCCATACGTCTCACCCGCAAAAATGATTTGGTCACGGTCTGGGCCATTGGGGCTGATGCTACTGGAGCGATGTATGCCGGTCTGGCTCTGGCAGAGACGATTGCGCAGGATGGGGTAACCGGTATTGAGGAGGCCGATTGCCAACCCCACATTGGCAAACGAGGTCTAAAGATGAACATCCCGCTGGATGCACGCACCCCGTCCTATGCCGATTGTGGCGATGCGGCTCAGCAGAACATCGCCGTGATGTGGGATATTGAGTTTTGGAAGGCACAGCTTGATCATATGGCCCGCCACAGGTACAACACCGTGACCCTGTGGACGCCCCATCCTTTTCCTTCGCTGGTCAAGGTGCCGGAGTATCCTGATGTGGCCCTGGACGATGTAAAAATCGCGGATATCAACTGGCGAGAGTGGTTTCCCAAATATGCAGGAGGCGCCGGCGCCAGTTCGGTGAACACGGAGATTCTCGAAAATCTAAAGACCGTTAGAAAGATAACGATCCAGGAGAAGATCGCCTTCTGGCGTGACGTGATGCAGTACGCCCATGATCGCGGCATCGAATTCCACGTCATCACCTGGAACATCTTTGTATGGGCTGCTGACGGCAAGTACGGGATCACCAACAGTGTTGATAATGAAGTCACGATCGATTATCTGCGCAAAAGCGTACGTTGCCTGTTCGAAACCTACCCGCTATTGGCCGGTATTGGCGTGACTGCTGGCGAGCACATGAAGGGTCTCAGTCCCGACGAGAAGGAGCAATGGCTGTGGAAAACCTACGGCATGGGCGTTATGGATGCGAAGAAGGCGTTTCCCGGTCGTGCCATTCGGTTTATTCATCGCTACTGGCAGTCGAAGATTCCCGAGATTACGAAACACTTCGATGGGTTTGACGAAGATGTGGAGTTTAATTTTAGCTACAAATACGCAAAGGCACGGCTGTACGCGAATACGGATCCTGGTTTTGTAGATAACATTCTGAGCAAAGCACCGAAGGGCACAAAATGGTGGTGGAATTTGCGCAACGATGACATCTTCTATTTCCGATGGGGCGATGCTGATTATGTGCGAAAATTTATTAATCATCT
>PJEL010003251.1_pt1 | contig 14118 bp, 13 predicted proteins | sample 1853271 | NCBI WGS metagenome assembly PJEL01 (sample SAMN08108733, study PRJNA415343) | Invertebrate metagenome, whole genome shotgun sequencing project. | host: Globobulimina | place: Sweden: Gullmar Fjord | collected 2015-08 | reverse complement strand
TAATTATGACCTGAGTGCAATATTGAATAAATATAATACAATTTATATTTTTTGATGTATTTTAAAAAACGTCAAAAAAAAAGAAAATTAGGAAAATTATTCACTTTGCAACGGTCTCTTTTAAAGGTTATCAGTATATATAGAAAATCTATATGAGTATATACCCAAAGGGTATCATTTTGAATAAACATAACATTGATAATCAGGCAGTTACGTATCATTTTAATTTCAAATGTAATCAGTATATATCCAAAATAAATTAAGTTAATAACGAAAACGAAAAGAAAATATAAACATCTGTAAGAAGAATTTTGAAAATAAAAATTCATCTATCTCTATTATTTTTTAATTTTTATTATAATTTCTTTTATAAATTTAATATAATGTAAATATATAACTTTAAGTATTGCTTATGATATTGTTTTACAAGCATTTAAAAAATCTTTTTCTGGAATGAGTATGTGTATAAAAAAATATTTTAGATTATCATTAATAGGATTATTTGTGTTGGCGGCATCCTCATGTAATGATTATGATAACGGTCCTAATGATCCATATAGTAACCTTTTACCAGAGGAATTGGAGGGTTTGCAATTTTGGGGATTAGATTCTAGTGGCAAAGATTATAAAAATAATAAAATAGAAGCATCTGGAGTCACTTATAGGTCACCTAAATGTTTGAAAATCTGTGATAAGCCGTTATCAAATATAAAATGCAATAAACAATCTACAAAAGAAGAAATAGTTAAAGCTAAGTATGGAAAGATAATAGGTACTGCTTGTAAAATGATTTCAGAACTTCTGAGGAACATAATTAAAAATGTTGAGTGTGGAGAACTTTTAAATAAACAAAAAGAACTTATATGTACTATAGGAGATAGCTTAAAGAAACATGATGAGGAACAAATACTATTGAAAGAGGGTCCCATTATAATCTGTGATTATTGGTTTAATTTAGATATTAGAAATCATGAGACTAAGAAAACCTATGACAAAAAATTCAATTTTAATGAATGCTTTAAAAAGGTCATAGATTCTTCAAGTGAATGGGAAAAATTTATCAAAAAGATGCATTGTATATTAAATTCTTGTTTTGTAAAGCATCCCAAAGATGTTTTTGTAAAAATTTGCCTAAAAAACAATAAACAGGAATTAGCCAGAAGTATAAAAAGTAATGATATTATTAAAAAGTGTTTGGATACGTTACAAAACGCGATGTTAAAAAACAAAAAAGCATTTCAGAAGGTGTTTTTTGGTTCCGATTCCAAAAAATATTTTAGTCATTTTTTATGCTTTATCAATAGCTGTATAGCTAATGTTTTAAAAAATATAGTTTCATTTAGACCTTTGGTAAAAGATTTAAAAAGACTTACTTCTGCGTATTTAAAAGTAGATTCTGCTGGTTTAGCTTTTAAGGCAATGCTAACATTTGTACATAATCAAAAAAAATTCGTGATTGGTAGAGTTGATGAATCCATTAGAAATATAAAAAATATATCTATAATAAAAAATTTATGTATAGACTATAACGATCTTGTAGGTGTAGGGTGTTTTGGTATGAATGTTGTAATGAATTGGGGTATAGGATTTAAAAATACAGAAAAAGTTTCTTTTGTTATAAGTCTTTTTAAAGCCTACGTAAAATTATTAAAACATTTTGTGATAGACGTTCTTGGGGTAGGGGATGTAGATAAAATAATAAGCTGTTTATCTTAAAATTATTTTTGTTTACTCCTGAGATATATACTGATCACATTTGAAAATGAAGTTAAAATGATACTTAACTGCCCGATTATCAATGTTATATTTATTCAAAATGATACCTTTTGGGTATATCTATAATAATATCAATATTTTATATACTTTTTATATTGATTTTTTTATAGTATAAAAATAATACGCACATTCAAGTAGCTAGATATACCAGTATCTATGCCATATTAAATTATAATATACTGACAATCTTTGAAAATGAAGTTAAAATAATGCGTAACTGCCTGATTATCAATGTTATGTTTATTCAAAATGATACCCTTTGGGTATAGTATCAAAGAAATAAAATTCCTTATGTCTTCGTCTATACTACAGGGTATATTGTATTACTAAACACGATAAAAAAATGAGAAATAATTCGTTTTGTTTTTATATACTGCTAACATTAAAAACTGGTAAGGTAGTATCAGAAATAATAAAATATTTTATATACCTATCCATGCTGAATATAGTTTATTTTGCATGTACAAATCCTTTATTCAATAAAGAAATTGGTATACATACAAAAAGAGAGATACAGACAAAGTCTTCAAAAAACTTATTCTATACAATAGAAAAAAATGATAATTATATAAAGGAGGATCCTTATGTGATAATTTGTGACATGTCTAAAAAATATAATTATGAAGAGATTTTAGATATAATAAAACAAAAAAATGTTATGATGTTTTCGGTTATAAAATTTTTTGAAAATGAAAATGATAAATATATGTGGTTGCAAAAAACTATAGACTATGATAGTTTAGATATATTTTTGATACTATTAGGAAATAATACTTTTTCTATGACCTACTTGGAATCTATATTAGAAATACTATTAAATAATAGGAAATATATGTATGCTAAGTTTTTGTTATCCCATATAAGAAAAAAAAACAATCTAGTTAAATTATTCAAAAATACTGATCTGATATTCGAGTTAGCGTATAAAGGATTAATTTTTTTTAAGCTAATAGAGACAGAAATTTTAAATTCTGACATAAATATTAATGCAATAGATAGTAAAGGAGATAGCTTGCTAATATGGGCTTCTAAAACTAATAAAACTAAATTTATCAAATATTTAATTAAAATATGCAAAATAGATAAGGAAATTAAAGATTCTTTAGGAAAAAAAGCAGAATATTATGTGTGCTTATTTAAAAATCGTCATGCTCTACAATTTTTAAATTCTAATACACTCATTATTAATGAAGAATTCCCTAAATATTCCCAAAAAACTATGACAAATAATGATTTGTATAATAATTTTAGACATAGAATCAATTCATGCGTAAATATAGAAGAAAACTTCTCTACAGATGATGAAACTTTAGAATACTAATTTTTAGATAAAATCAATATTATATTATATTATTTTGTTTTAAGTATTGTAATTATTATATTATTCTTAGAAGTCATACTGTAATAGTACTTATGAGAAAGCTTCTTAAATATTAAAACTAACGATTATCGAGCTACAATGATACTTGTTTAACAAGACTCGCGTAACGCGAGCTGTAATTTTTAGTATTTATAAATATTAAAATAATATATACAAAATGTTTTTATTTTTATGAAAAGTAAATTTTTGAGAGAAATTTCTTCGTTAAGAAAAAAACTGGTTTTTATAAGTTTGGTTTTAATATGTTTATGTACCTGGCATTCGTGTTCTAGAACGGGTGATAATAGGGAGTACTTATCTAGAAATTCAGGGAGTTCTGATAGTATTAGAAAATGTAAAAAGCCTTGTATTGAGTATACAAAATCAAAATACATACACTCTAGGAATGAGTGGTGTTTATTTAGTAAATGTAATAAAAATGTAAATTTTTTAGAATTAAAAATAGACGATTCACATAATCATAGCGAAGTAATAAATTGTAAAAGTATGGATTATCCAAATAGTATAAAAATTTTAGAAGTATACCCTAGTCGCTCTAAAGTAAAATCTCTTAAAACTTCTATTTTTGTTAATGGAAATAATCCTAATTTTATAAAAAAAGAGATATTATCTCAAAAAAAATGTGATAAAAAAGGGGTGGGGTTTGATGATAAAGAGATTACAGTAGTGTTTATACATGGATTGGGAGGTAAAGAAGGAGATTTTTATAATCTTATGTCTAATTTAGCAAAAGAAATATATTTTGGTAGGGTAAATATGGTTGCTGGAAAAAGGTATGACTCATGTATAAAGCATATAGTGACACAAAGTGAGGAAGTTAAAAAAAAACTTTTAGAATATCTAAAAAAAAGATCTGGAAAGAAACTGCATAAGATTATACTGGTTGGTCATAGTCAGGGGGGGCTTGTGGCTCTATGTCTTCTACTAAAATTGATAAACAACCCGAACTTTAACATAGGAGGGATTGTTCTTATAGGAACCCCCCTACGCGGCATAGATGCTACAAAGAATTTTATGGATTTACAGCGAAAAGATTTTCCACATATAATATCTACTGTAGAAAAAGGAATATTTGGCTGCTCCTTAAAAGAAAACCCCAAGGGAGTATCTTCTACTTTTGAAAATAAGGTTAAACTTTTAGTCCAAAAAGCGAATAATGTTATATTGCGAAATAATATTCCCACAAAAGTTCTAATTGGAATAAAACCGCGAGACTATGAATACCCAAATACTCCATTTACTTTTATTAGTAGAATAATAAGACTTGTTGATAGTAATATATTAAAATTAAAAACTATCAAAAAAGGATTCTCTTGTCGTAAGCTTTATAATACTTTCAAAGAAATTGTCAAAGGAATACCAAAAATGAAATCTTTATTTAATGCTAAGGATTTGGCGGGAGAACAAGAAAATGACTTTTTACTTTCTAAATGTACCCAAACTTGGTATTTGCCGAACAAGAATGTCAAAAATATCTTGCTCAGAGGAGTCGTTCATAATTGGAAAATATCGTTATTGGTATCTCCAAATTGTGATAAAAGGATAAGCGCCGAGTTGGAGTCCATGAGAACTAAAAAAATTATAAAAAATATGATAAGTAAATGTTTAAAAATAGGTGTTATGGCATAATTTCAGTGATGCGATATGATTTTTTTAAGAAAAAGGATTGGTATTTTATAAAAAAAATAGATAAGTTTGTAAAGATGCAGATATCAAAATGTTGAATATATTATATAATATTTTTTTGCTCGTAGTATCTTAGTTTAGATGCTAGAATCGTTGTTATATCAAATGTATTTGAAGTTATTAGATAAATCGTCCTTTATGTATTTTCTTCCAAGAATTTGGGGAATTCTTTATTGGTGATGAATATATTTAAGATGCAGTAAGGTATGAATAATAAATCTTGCGTAACGCAAGTTTTTTAATAGTTTATGATAAATATAAGTAAAAAATTTAGAAGAAAGCTTTTAAGAAAATTTAAACATAAATCTTTAGTTTTAACTGCAGGTTCTTCACTAGTATTTGGAGCTTGTAATACTGGGTCTGGAAAGAAAAGACCCAAAATCGAAATATCCAAAGAGATAGATAAGGATGAAAGTGCAAATATAAGTCCTGAGGCACGCAGTATTAGATTGGAAATTGCAAATAAAACGTTTTTTAGAGGGGATGATGAGTTCGAAAAAAAAATATTAAATGTAATTGCATTGAAGACTCGTAGAGATATACAAAATGTCATTAAAAATATTTCTTTATTGCCTTGTGATAAATCCGAGAAAATAAAAGACATTATTATAAGATTTTTAATAGGTAATAAAAAAGAACTCAAAAAAGGTATTGTTAATAATAAAATAGATAAAACAGGTATAAATTTACGTGAATATTCTGGAGGGCAAGAATTTATATTAGGTCTTCGTTTGCCTTATATGTTTAAAAAGAAAACCTATGATGATATATACCAACTTAAAGTATCGGATTGTTCCAATATCAGGAAATTTTTACATGTTATTTTAAAGAAAGCTCCAAAAAATGTTGTAGAAGAAATACAAAAAAAAGTTGTTCCAGAGTATGCTAAATCTTTCAAAGTAATAAAAGGAAATAAGGAGAATATTTTGGGTAAAAGGTGGAAAAGAGTTGCTTTAGGACTCTCTATGTTCGCTTTTGGAATAGCATCTTCAATATTTTTAGGATATGTAATTGCCCCAACATTCTTGGTATCTACGATAATTGTCCAAGGTTTATGGTTAAGCCTAGCTATTATTCCTTTAATGGTTTTTTCTATTGTAGGGTCAACCCTTTTGGGAAATGCAAAAGAAGATATTGATATTGATGATAAGTATGCTTCTGTTGATATGAAAAAAACAACTATTGAAGGTGTTTTAAAATCCGTTGGCAATAAAAATAAAAAATATACCGAGAAGGATTGGCTTGATGATATCAGAAATCAATTAGGAACTAAAGAAACTGCTTCAAAAAGTTTTTAAAAAAACTGGCGGTTGAGTTATATCAGTTTTTAATGTAATGTTGTATAAAGTTAGAGTATCTGTTTTTAGATTAAAATAAATATTTAACGAAAGAAATTATGAATTTAGTTCGTGGTAATAAATCATTTTAAACTTAGATAATATGAACAATATCACTGGGAAGTGTAGAAGAAAATTGATAGAAAAGGTAAAGAGTAAATCTAAAAAGATGGTATTTGCCGTAGGATCTTCTTTTATGTTTGCATCTTGTGTGTTAGGAGGTGGTAACCGCAAAGGCAAAAAACAAGAAACCTCTATACAAGGTTTGCAAGATAATAATGGCATATCCAATTTAAAAAATACCAGTATTACTTCTCCAGATAAAACTAAGACCGACGCATCAGGTAATAATACGCTCAAAGATTATACGAATAAATCATGTATCATAACGCCGTTATTAGAAGTTGATAGAGCAAAAATTAATATGCAACTTCTTTTGGATAATTTAGAATTAAAAAAAGAATCAGAAATTGATGAGGAAGAGATATATACTGATGTTAAGAGGGTATTAAATTCATTTAAAAATAGTCATTATCTGTTTAACGTGCACTCAGATGACTTAATGAAGTTGGAATTTTTATGGAATGATATACAACGACTTTTACGAAAAGCTCCAAAAGGTGTTCTGAAACGTTTAAAAAAAGAATATGAAGATGATGCAACTAAAGATATAAAAAGATTAGAAAAAAAATGTTTTTTGAGTATTATATGGAAAATCGTATTTATACCTTTAGGGATTACAAGTTTATTATTGTGTACGGTTTATGGCTTAGCGCCTCTTTTAGGTATGACTATTGCAGGCTCAGCTTTTTCTTTTTTGATGGGGTATGGGGTGATAGTTCCATTGTGTTTTTTCATTGGATTTTCATCTTTTTTTTCAATAGGATGGTATTTAAATCCTTTTTATAATAAAAAGAACAACCACTATAAAAGAAAAAAAATGAAGGTAGAAAGAAATCAAATGGGAATTATTCTGAAAAAAGTATATAAGGAAAAAGATAAGGATAAGGACTATAACTACAAAGATTGGGTCAAAGATTTAAAATCTTTAGGAAAAAATCATAAATTTGAATATGAGACATAGAATGTATATATTTCCATTATGTTGTCTGAGCTTTTAGAAAATAGAAATACAGAACCTTCTATGGATGGTTCTGTTATACAAAATTTGTCCAACCAAAATAACCGAACACAAAACAATGAACTCCTTTTTAAAAATTTTAACAAAAAAAGCTTAGAAAGTGTAGAGTATATCAAATCTTTATTAAATAAATATCCATACTTCTCTTTCTTATATACTATTTTGGCAAAAATATTGCATAGTGATAATAGCATTAGTAAAAAAAAATCTCTAGAGATTGCTGCTATATATTCTTCAAATAGAATAGTGCTAAAAAACATTATGACTGGATCGCTGGATATAGATATAATACAAAATAATTGTACATTTGAACATCTATCCTTTTTTAAGGCCTTGCCAAGCATAAACAACAAAAAAGTAGATTTTAATAAAGAAACTATCACGGATGGCTTTATTACACAAGAACCATTCACCAAAAAGAATAAAAAAATATCTTCTAGTACTTCTGCTTTTTCGGAAGAAACTTTTAAAAAAGAAACCAAAACGCCAGAAATGAATTTATATGTAGATGATTCTATATATCCAGATGCTATAATTTCTGAAAGTCTTGCTAAAATAATGGAAAAACAGGAAAAATATGAGCTGGCAAAAAGAATATATAATAGACTAATTAAAAAATTTCCCGAAAAAAAAACATATTTTGTTCATAAAATAAATAAATTGACCTAAATTGGATCTGTGGTGATGTTTACTAAACGGAAGATGTAAGCTCATTTCTGTGGTGGTGTAATAGTCTTGCTATAGCAAGACTATTTGAAGACTATTTGAAAAGATATGAGGTAGATAGTCGTTTATAGTACTATTTTGTCTATTATTTAGAAAAATCTTCATTTAGAATCAGTATATTAATGAAGGTATGGCATAAGATTTTTTGCGTAACTTACATTGGTATAATGATTACATTTGAAATTGAAGTTAAAATGATACGTAACTGCTTGATTATCAATGTTATGTTTATTCAAAATTATACCCTTTGGGTATAGATCTTTTATAATTTAAAATACTGATAAAAATGTACATACTATTTATAATTATAGCTATTATATGCTCTTTATTGATGATTGTAGCTGTTTTGTTACAAAAATCTAAAAAGGAAGGAGGGATAGATCCCTTAGCGACTGAATCTACTAAGCTTATAGGTATAACAAAAACAACAGATCTTTTGGGACGTGTAACTTGGTCTTTGGCATTTATAATAACAGTATCTGCTGTAATTAGTAGTTACTATATAAAGAAGAAAATTACTGGGGGTACATTTTATAGCCCCAATGTAAAGGCAGCTCAAACAAAAGATTTGTTGAAAGATTCTATTAAAATGGAGAATGATAAAATAGAATCTAAAAATTTGTCTGTGCCCAATTCTGTATCAAATAAAGGAAAGGATACCGAAGTAGCAAAAAAGATACAGCCTCGGCCTCTTAATACTAAAAAAAGAGATGGCCATATGAAGCCATCACGGAGGAGGTTACTACACAAGCGACATTCACAAAAAAGAGCGAAAAGGTAGTTTTTGGCATGTTAGCCTTTTCGGAAAAAGATTATACTTATTATATTTGAAAATGAATTTGAAATGATACGTAACTGATTCTTTCGTAAAACTTTTAAGATATTCCTTAAAGGCTTGTTTTTCATTATTATGGATAGAATGGTGCTTATGTAATAAAGCCATTCATGGATGGTTTATTATGCTGATCACTTTTGAAAATAAGGTAAAAATGATATGTAACTGCTTGATTATCAATGTTATTTTTATTCAAAATGATATTCTTTGTGTATAAAAGGAGTAAAGTTTTTTTTAAATAAGAAAATAAAAAAAAATAAATGCATACTTTAGGTAAATATTTTCTTTTTCTATTAGATTGCCTAAGAGGGAGACCATCTATAAAAGTCTTTTTTGCTAGATTAGCAAATGAATGTTTTCTTATAGGCATAAGTTCTGTGTTTATAATGTTTTTTATATCCATAGCTTTGGGGGTAGTATCTAGCTTACAGATGATTCATACTATGAAGAATAACATTTTTTTTATAGAATCTTTGTTAGGATTTGGTATACGCGATATCACTATAGCAGAACTTGCACCTACTGTTACGGTATTAATTTTTGCTGGTAGGGTAGGATCTAGTATAGCAGGAGAGCTGGGTTCCATGAAAATTACAGAACAAATAGATGCCTTGGAAGTTATGGGTATAAATTCAAAATCATATTTAGTCCTACCAAAAATTGTAGCTTCTCTGATGATGTATCCTTTGCTGGTGGCAATGTCTGCGATGGTGCAGATTATATCTGCATACGTTATGAGTACTGCTTTTAAAGGTGTAGATAGCCTAGAGTTTATAAAAGGATTGAGGTCAAACTTTTCTTTAATGCCTATACAACAGGCTTTTGTGAAGTCTATGATATTTGCCTTTTTAATATCATCCATAGCTTCTTATGTTGGGTATAATACTAAAGGAGGAGCTTTAGAATTAGGAAAAAGAACTACTAGAGCAGTTACTGCTGGTAGCGTAGCCTCTTTGATAGCCAATTACCTTATTGTGCAACTTTTCTTATGAGTTATAACAAAGATATTGGAGGCAAATTGTTGTTTATTATACTTTTTTACAAGTATTTGTAAAATTATTCATTTAGTGACGAGTATATTGAAGTTATGAAATAAATCATTGTTTTATAACTCGACTTATGTAGAAGACTTTTAAATGTTAGAACTAGAATTTATCATATAGTTGTTTATGATAAATTCTCTTCAATATTTTGAAGAATTCTTCATTTGGAATGAGTATATTTATTTAATAAAATTTGCTTACGCGATTTTCGTGATGTTTTTTTGAGATCTTTCATCTGGAATGAATATACTGATAACCTTTGAAAATGAAGTTAAAATGATACGTAACTGTCTGATTATCAATGTTATGTTTATTCAAAATGATACCCTTTGGGTATATAATTAATGATAAAGTTTGAAAATATAGAAAAAAAATTTGGAACAAATCTTGTATTAAAAGGTATTAGTGGAACATTTAATTCTGGAGTAGTAAACCTTATAGTAGGGGCCAGTGGTACCGGAAAGAGTGTACTTATGAAAAATATTGTAGGATTGATGGAGTCTGATAGTGGTGAAGTATACTATGATGAAATGCAACTTACCAGAAATGATAAAACAGTTCTAAGTAGCATACGAAATCGTATAGGTATGCTTTTTCAAGGAGGAGCTCTTTTCGACTCTTTAAATGTTGAAGAAAATGTTAAATTCCCGTTAGATGTACTCACCAGCCTTTCTGATGAAGAAAAAATAGAAAAAGCTCATGTCTGTTTAAAAAAGGTGGGACTCGAAGATATAGGAAAAAAAGGAATATCTGAGCTTAGTGGAGGGATGAAAAAAAGAGTAGGAATAGCTAGAGCAATAGTTAATAGTCCACAATATCTTTTTTTTGATGAACCTAATTCTGGTTTGGATCCACAAACAGCACTTATGATAGATGAGCTTATATTGGAAATTACTCATGAATATAACACAACGACTGTTGTTGTTACACATGATATAAATTCAATGCTCACTATAGGAGAACATATTATGTTTTTATATAAAGGTCAAAAGACTTGGGACGGGACTTCAAAAGATATTTTTAATTCCAACTCCAAAACTTTTAATAATTTTTTCTTTTCTAGTGAAATGGCTAAAATTATAAGAAAACGTTAGTATACTTGTCATTTTTGAAATTGTTTCCAAAATCTGGTAATGTGGTATTATAAATAGTGTTTTCTCTGCTAACATTTATATTGGGTATATGAATTTAAAAATATTAGATATACAGCAAACTATCTTCAATGAAAGGATTGTGAAAATTAACCTACCTGGAATAGATGGTGGATTTCAGATTTTGAGAAATCATGCTCCAACCATAGGATGTATTGGAAATGGCAAGCTAGAGGCTGTACGCAGCGACAATACAACTTTTGAACTTCATATAGACTTCGGTATTGCTAAAATAGAAGAGAATGAGGTAATAGTTTTGTTAGATAATATATACTGATAACCTTTAAAAATGAAGTTAAAATAATGCGTAACTGCCTGATTATCAATGTTATGTTTATTCAAAATGATACCCTTTGGGTATAAAACATAAACTAAGTGTAAAAGATATTGTTGAAAAAATTTCTATATAATTGCAATAAAAGCTAAAATAAGTGCAAGCATACCAATGCTCAATGTAAGATACCACCATCGTGTACTGGTAGGACGCTTTAGAAAGTCGAAAGGTCCCTCTTTTAATAGAGGAGGGACTGGTTTATGTAGAGTCAAATAATGAGAAGACCATATCTTTTTGTGGCTGCGTAGTCTTATAAATAGCCCTATTTTATTTTCACTTTCAGGAATTTCTGGTATAATAATTTCGATAAGTCGAATCCCACCTCTAGCTTCTATTGGCATTTTTATTTTTTTACTACTACCAAATTCTTTCATGTTTTTTAAAAACTTCTTTTTCCATTTATATATCTTTAACTCTGTATTGAGGTCTTTTCTTTCATGGTGGAAAACTGCATACTCTAAATACAAATTATTTTTTTTTGAAATGTTTTTAAATCCTTTATTCAAAAGCTCACAGATAATAGTGTATGTATAAACAGTAATTCCACTAACCTTAATTATATTTTTGTTACTATCTATAGAAGGCAACGCTCCCATAATATAAATCTTGGAAATCTCTAAATTATTATTACCGATTTTTTTTATTACAAACTTTTCTTTAATAGCATCTTTAGATTTAAAATCGTGGTATTTGTCTGGAATACGCATCCAATAGCTATTTTTGCAAGATACTGTACTTTGAATACTAGGTAAGATCTCTCTATTAATATTATTTATTATATTGTCTGTTATTTCCCCTCCAGATTCCAAATTTTTGTATGTAGAGATATAAGGGTCTTGTACACTAGTGTAGCAAGAAGATATTGTAAAAATAATTATGTTATATATTATGCTTTGAAATATCTTCATATAACTAAACGTGATTTTATTATCTTATGCTTATATGATAATTTAATTAATTATTTGATCTTAAGCGAGTTTTATTGCTTTTTTGGTATTGAAATGTAATTCTAATACGTATATGAGTTAAGAATTATTTAGAAAGTGGCAATTCATAGTATTCGGGAATATAAATTGCCTCCCGATTTGTGTATATATACTGATAACCTTTGAAAATGAAGCTAAAATAATTCGTAACTGCCTGATTATCAATGTTATGTTTATTCAAAATGATACCCTTTGGGTATATTGTAAAATTCAAAATGTTGGATCGAATGTTAAGTGTATTTATATACATCACCTTGTTTTGCTGCTGTGCGTGCGATAGCCAAAATAAATTGGGCATCCTTGGAGAAGATCTTTTAAAGAAACTTAATGTAAAAGGGCATAGAGATATATACTCATTACCATTGAAAGTGAAGTTAAAATGATACGTAACTGCCTGATTATCAATGTTATGTTTATTCAAAATGATATCCTTTGGGTATATTATTTGGATAAGAAAAGTTTTATGATTCTTGTAGATTGTTCAGATAAAAGATTGGTTACTGAAATGTTAAATACTTTTAGGAAAAATGTTATAAAAAAAAGAACTTTAATAACTTTCGCACGTTTATGCAGAGGAGTTTCGGCTTTTTGCCTGGGGTGTGTTGTGTAATATTTGATCTTACTAGTAATAATAGTAATATTGTGCGTAAAACCTAAGCATGAAATATTGAAATTATATCTCTAATATACCCAAAGGGTATCATTTTGAATAAACACAACATTGATAATCAGGCAGTTACGAATTATTTTAGCTTCATTTTCAAAGGTTATCAGTATATACAAGGATTTACTGTGTGTTTAAAAACTTAATTCATAAAAAATAACTAAATGTGCTTTTTTAATAAACTAGTGAACAAAAAACAATGATCATGAACACATCGATATGGAGTCTAATTTTGTTTTTTTTGCTGTGCTGTGATGTGCATGTGGTGGCAAAAATAGGTTAGAAATGTTTAGTAAAGAATTTTCTGATAAATTTAGTAAGCAGCAGGATATAATCAGTGAAAAGAATTTAAGCAAACTTATAAATGATGAAGTTAGTCATTATGCACAGATGGATTTCGAAGGAAATACGATTAGTGGTGTAATGCATATAGATAGTGCTTTTTCCTACAATGATGATCTTAGCGAACATCGTGATCCTGTCTTAATCGAGAATTTCTTCGAATGTGCAAAGGAGTACCTAAAAAATTACTCAAAATTTGATATTGTAACATTTAGTTTCTGTAAAAGAGGAAACTGCTTTACGAAAGATATACAAAATTTAATTAAGCTGTATCTATATGAATACCCCAAGATAGTTGTTTATAATGATTTTTTTTTTCTAGTAACTATTTTTGTTTTTTAAAAAGAAAGCCATATTGTAGATATCATGACTTGAACTCACTTTTAGAGGATCCGCGATTTTTACCCTAGGATAGATTGTGCTGTCAAAAATCCAATTAGCTGATATTTTGTTGAATATTAATTTTATCAATTTTATATATCTTTTTTTTCTAATTTATTAAGTAATAATTTAAATTTTTCTATTTGAATACAAAATCTCGCAGCATGTTTATTTATAATATTCTTGATTTTGTTTAACAAAAAGTGTTTTTTATAATTCCAAATTAATTTTCTTAAAAATCCTTACCCCCTTAATTTTAATTCAATAGCAGATTGTTATTTTTTCGAACTTTAACTTGCTTTTTCAATTTATAATTAATAAAATATTGTTTATTG
>PJEL010003250.1_pt1 | contig 14118 bp, 10 predicted proteins | sample 1853271 | NCBI WGS metagenome assembly PJEL01 (sample SAMN08108733, study PRJNA415343) | Invertebrate metagenome, whole genome shotgun sequencing project. | host: Globobulimina | place: Sweden: Gullmar Fjord | collected 2015-08 | reverse complement strand
CCCCTGGGGCTGCATGTTCCCGCCCATGACTCCGAAACTCATCAGGGCCTGATCATCTTTGGTCACGAATCCCGGAATAATTGTGTGAAATGGTCGCTTACCACCCTCAACACAGTTCGGGTGGCCTGGTTCAAGAACAAACCCACAGCCGCGATTTTGCAGACTGATGCCGGTGCCCGGCACCACCACGCCGGATCCGAATCCCATGTAGTTGGACTGGATGAAGGAAACGATCATGCCGTTTTCATCGGCGGCCGTCAGATAGACGGTTCCGTTATCGGTCGGGATCTTTGATTCAGGGTGGCAAGCCTGATCCATGCGTATTTCCTGCGCCCGCGTCGTCAAAAAATCCGTCGCTAAAAATTCTTCAGGGGAGACCGGCATCTTGTTTGAGTCGGTAATGTGGCGATAGGCTTCGGCCAAAGCGATTTTCATGGCTTCGATTTGCAGGTGGGTGCTGTCGGCCGAATCGGCCGGATACCTGTCGATATCGAATTCACGCAGCAGGCCGAGTGCAATGAGGGCCGCCAGACCCTGACCGTTTGGTGGAATTTGGTGCAAACGCACGCCGCGGTATTCAATTGAAATGGGCTGCACCCATTCACATATGTGAGTTGCCAGGTCTTCAAGCGTCAGGGCGCCGTCATTTACTTTTGAGCAATGAACGATTTGCTCCGCAAGTTCCCCGCGATAAAATGATTCTCCCTTGCTCTCGGCGATTGCCGCCAGGGTACGAGCCTGGTCGGAACAGCAAAACAACTCACCGGCCAGGGGCGCCCGCCCGTTAGGCAAGAATGTCTGGCAGAAATCCGCAAAATTTGCATATCGTTCGGCAGCAAAAGCCCAGCGCTCCGCCGTTAACGGTGAAACCACATAGCCGTTTTGGGCGTAACCAATGGCAGGCGCAAACAGTTCTTCAAAGGGCAGTTTGCCGAATCTTTGAGACAACTGGACCCAGGTATCGACAGCACCGGGAACGGTTACTGCATCCCAGCCGAAGGCCGGCATTTCATCTAATCCGGCAAAACGTTCAATAGACCATGCTTGCGGAGACCGCCCTGAACCGTTTAATCCATGCAGCGTCTGACCGTCCCAGACCAAAGCAAAGGCGTCGCTGCCGATGCCGTTGCTGGTCGGCTCAACAACGGTCAGTGCCATGGCCGTGGCAAGGACAGCATCCACCGCGTTTCCGCCCTTTAACAGCATTCGCAAACCGGCCTGGGCCGCCAGGGGCTGGGAGGTCGCCACCACATTGCGCGCCAAAACCGGCATCCTTTGTGAGGGGTATGGAAATTGCCAAAAATCATTCATGGTTAGAACCTTCAGATCTCGTCATTTAGTTTGAAAAAATGGCTGTGAACCTTTGTAAGTCCCGGAATCGCATGAAAATTGGACATGGGTCTAATTCAGGAATTCAGGGATTTAGGAATTTTGGAATTGAAGGAATTCTTAATTTTCATGCAAAATTCAGGAAAAGGTTGCTTTCAGAAGCCCAACTATGTCAAAGGGAGAATGGCGTGTCAAGATGGCGTTATGCCATTCTTTTCTATTATTAATAGATATGAGGAGTAATTCAACAATGAAAGCGTTAAGAACTCCCGATGAGTATTTCTCGAATTTGACGGACTATCCGTTTGAACCAAACTATGATAAACCGTTTCTAACGGCCTTCAGCGACGGCGACCCCATCACCAGCGGAGGCGAGCGCATATTCCAGAAACAAGTGCTGGGCGCCAAAGGACAGCCGCACACCACCATCGAGGGCGGCGGGCATTTTCTCCAGGAAGACTGCGGTGAAGAACTGGCCCAGGTCGTTGTAAATTTCATGCAAGCGATGGTCTCGAGTCCATGAAAAACAAGGCCGAACTTAACTCCACCAGTTTGATAAAATAAGCAACTGATGAATCCTCCTTCGGCGGACTGTAAGCATCGAACATCGAATCCTCCAGAGGCGGACTGTAAGCATTGAACGTCCAACATCGAATATTGTATTCTGCCAGTCTTGAGCTTCTTTGTCGAAAGATCAATTTAATATAAAAAGGACTGAGCGAAGCGAACCCATCCTTCGACATTCGATACTTACAGTCCGCCGGAGGAGGATTCGATATTCTGCGGTTCTGCGGTTCGCTTTTAGCTTCGTTTCATACGAGACTATTGAGTCCAGGCGATTGAAAACACTGTCGTCTGATCACGGAACCACTTATGAACAAAGATAACCTTGAACGGTGAACCCTGCTTGCCCTGCGAAGCCCGAAGGGCGAAGAAGGGAACCTGTGAACGTTTACATCGAAGGAGGTATCCATGATCCCATGCCAGCGTGAACTGTTTGATATTCCTGAAAATATCACTTACCTGAATTGTGCCTATACATCACCGCTGCTCAAATCTGCCCGGGAAGCCGGCCGGGCGGCGATACAGGCCAAAGCAAACCCGTGGACCATTACGTCCGCTGATTTTTTTAGCAGCGCAGAAACTGCACGAGAGTTATTTGCGCGGTTGATCGACTGCAAATCCGACGACGTAGCCCTGGTACCGGCAGTATCCTACGGCATTGCCCTGGCTGCCCGCAATTTGCCGGTAGAGCAAGATCAGACCATCGTAATTCTTCAGGATCAATTTCCTTCAAATGTATACTCCTGGATGAGCTTGGCCCATGAAAAAAAGGCCGTTGTCAAAACCGTGCAACGTCCGTCGGATAACGATTGGACAGCGGCGGTACTTGAAGCCATTGATTCCGACACGGCCATTGTTGCCGTCCAGAACTGCCATTGGACCGACGGCACCCTGCTTGATCTGGAAAAAATCGGTGAAAAGTGCCGGGCCATGAACACCGCCCTGGTGGTGGACGGCATCCAGTCCATCGGGGCCATGCCGTTTTCAATCGACCGGGTCCGACCCGATTTTCTGATCGCCGCATCCCACAAATGGCTGCTGGGCGCTTACAGTTTCGGGTTTTGTTATGTAGCACCGAAGTGGCAGGCAGGAACCCCCCTGGAAGAAAACTGGTTTAACCGCGCAGGCTCCGAAGACTTTGCTCGCCTGGTTGACTATCGCGAGTCATACCAGCCGGGAGCAAGACGCTACGACCAAGGCGAAGCCAGCAGTTTTATCCTGGCTCCGATCGCCGCCGCCGGGATCAGACAGATATTGGAATGGGGCGTGGAAAATATTTCAAATTCCCTGCAAACCAAAACCGATGCTATCGCCGACCGTGCAAAGCAGATGGGGCTGAGCGCAGCACCATCTCATACGCGGGCACCGCATATGATCGGGATATCCAAGCCGGGTGGTTTCCAAAAGGATCTGCCGCTGCTTTTGGCGCAGGATAATATATTTGTCAGCGTCCGGGGAGACTCGGTTCGTATATCACCGCATTTATTCAGCACCGAAGAGGATATTGACCGTCTTTTTACTGTTCTTGAAAAAGTGACCTAGAGAGAGGACCATAATAAAGTAGATGTTAAAGCTGCTTATGCGAATCACCAGGCTTTTACCAATTTAGACATGGCATTCGGCGCATGGCATTCGGCGCAAGCTGAAGGTTGATTGGCGATTTTAATTTACAACTGACATCTATTGATTATTGCCCGATTTTGTAAAAATCTCCGTTCAAGGGTTCGTCGCCGCCACCGGGCGCTGAAGCGGCCAGTTTGATAGGATAAAAAACTTAACGGAATATAATTTTATTTTTCTGACAGGATCAACTGGATCAACAGGATACGGCACTACTAAGCAAAAAAAGATCCTGTCAATCCTGTTATCCTGTCTAAATCAGTGTAGTTTCAAACGAGATGTCAAATCAACAGAAACTCATAAGCGCGAAGTTTTTTGTCTATTTTTTTGGCGTCACCCAGCAGCAGATCCATCTGATCCCAGAACCGCCGGCTGTGATTTTTAACCCGGGTATGAACCAGCTCATGCAAAATGGTGTAGTCGATTAACTCATCCGGCAAGCGCACCAGGTTGACGTTTAAATTTATATTGTTTTTAGTCGAGCAGCTGCCCCATCTGGTTTTCTGATTTCTGATAAACACCCGGTTATAAGTGAAGCCGTGCTTTTGCGCTAATTGGTTGAGCCGGTCAACTAAAACTTTGCGGGCTGCTGACCGATCGATGGGACTGGTGTGTGACAACGCTCTGGCCTTCAGCTCCAATTGTTCCATTTTACCGAGGTGCTTATTGATCCAGCCGACCTTGGACTGGGCAAACATTTGGGCCTTGTCAAAGGATACACCCAAAGGAACTGCCACCCGCACGCCTTTAAAAGGTCTGATCGAAAGACTTATGCGTTTGGCCCTGCGGCTGCGCTCCAATAGTACGGTTCCGACACTGCTTAGTTCGACTGTTTTAGATTTTGGCTTCAATGTTTGGGTTTTCCGGACTGGGTATAATCACAGGCACCGCTCGGTTATATAGCTTATTGTTCTGTAAAAGCCAGAATTTTGATTTATTTTAGTGAAGATCACAGATATAGCGTTTGTTTACCAGGAAAATTGTTTAAATCGTCACATAGCCTGGAGTTAACTCAGGCAATCGAAACATATTTATGACAACCGCTATAATTCCTCAGCGGTGATTTTTACCCATCGAATTAGACCCTCACGCAATGATTCGTCGATCCCGAGCGAAGATATTCGATCTAAAATGATTTGCGTGTTTATCATTCTTTCAATTAATAGTAGACGCACGAAGTCTCTATCCTTTTGCCTGTAAGCGACTAGCTTGCTGGCTGCAAGATCATGTGTTTCAAGGCACCATCCAGTTTTACTGTTGGTTGAGACCTCGTCAAAAACCGGCGTTACTCTGAGTTGCCATCCTTCTGGAAGAGTTGCGGCCTCTTTTATAGGCAAACCATGAACATAAAAACCGTGAGTTTGATGAAAAAGAGACAGCTCTCCTAATGCGCCATCGATAGCATCCACTTTATCAGATCGATTTTTGGGTTGGACATCCACCTCGACAGAAGTACGAAGCTCATCAGGTGCATTCGGGAACTCACCGAGAATAGCTTGCGAGCCGAATATCCATATCTCGGAATCACCAGTGACTTCACATGCAGCCCTAATGGCATGTTCAAGCTGTTCACGCGTCATTGGTTCCCTCCAATCCCCTTCAGCAAACGGCTCCGTTCGCCTGATCTCAGGACGGCGAAAAGGGGATTGCTCTGGCGTAAACGATTGGCTCGTTCGCTGGTAGATATTAGGAAACGCGATAAACGTCGAATAGAGTATGATTCCAGGATATCACGCCATTGTTCAATATCTTGAGTCGCAGCTCCAAAATCGTTTTTTAACAAGCGTTGAACATGTTCCTTTGCTCTTCGTACCAGGGAGGTATCGTGCTCTATAGCTTCTGCTAACTGACGCGATATCTCCAGCATGCGTTGGTCCCTTTCCTCATGAGTCAGAGGCGTTGTATACATATCTCGACTATATTTGTCCTGAAATGGCAAAATCCCATATAGCGAAGTAACCTTACCGGCTTCTATTTCGGGAAGATCAGCTTTTGTATATCCGTTCAACTCAATCGTAAGATCGAAGTTTCGCTCTACCTGATATAGCTGCTTCTGCAGTCGTTGAATGTAATTTGCCAGGTGCTTCGTTTCATGCAAGATACCAATTATCAATGGATCTCCAAATTCATCCGGGAATTCTTGAATCCATGCCGCACGCGCATATGGTACCCGTTTCTCAATCCGGTCTTTAATGACGCTTAGCAGAGCCCCGTATCGCTCCTTCTCAGATTGAAAAAGCTTTAACACCGCCTTCACAAGCCTATCGGAACGGCGAAGTTCATACTGATGTGTTCGACTCCCGCCAACGCGAACGATAAATCCGGATTGGAGGAGTCGTTTTAATGCCTTATGGGCCCCAGGTAATGTGAGGCCGGCACGCTTGGCGGCATTTGACGCGGTGAGAGGTCCTTCAACCTCGTTTGCCAGAACTCTCAGCAAGCGTACATGGGCCTCCTTGCCCAAGAGTTCATTGAGCGGATTGCGTAAAGAATTCTGTTCAGAGACAACCGTTCTCATAACCGTGAAAACTCCCTTTGAGTTTGAACACTATTTACAGATATCGACTATGCATAATCTATAGTTTATTATTAAAAACTATAATTAATTTATATTAACTATAGTTTATATAGTAGAGTAGCCAAAATCAGAGGAAGTTGCAAGCCCATTTTTGACTTTGATTTAAAATTAATAAAATTCTACAGCGGGGGCTATTAATAGGCCTGAAAAGGGGAGGGTCAAGATAATTCTCGGTTCTAAAAGAACAACTACAGGTCTATTGCCGATTCGTTCGCCTAAAATGATTTACCATATATCACCTCGAATCATTCATCGCTCCATTCTTCAACCCTCATCCATGCTTCTGAATCATCCGGATCTTCAGAAAATTCTTTCAGTTTTTCTATCCAGTCGTCCTCAAATTTTTTTATGTCTTCCGGTTGAATCATAGTCTGAACTTCCTTATGAACCACTGCTTAACAGGTTACCGGACTTATCCGGCTCAAATACTATATTTCCAGGCTTCCGCTTCGCGAATATTACGAACAAATACCAGGGCGGCAAGTGATCTGCCGTAAGGGACCACGCAAACATTCAGTTCGACATCAATTGTAGATCCGTCTGAATGGATAACCTGGGATTTATAGATGCGGGGGAGATTGATGCCGGCGATCCGGTTGGAATATCGTTGGGTGTTTTTAATGAATTCTGCTTCGGAAATGAATTTCTTGAGATGTGCGCCAATAAGCTCATTCTCGTCAAAGCCGATCATCTTGCAAAACGCGGGATTTGCATATCTGACTTTAAAATCTTGGATGATGGCAATGCCGTCCCTGGCGTACTCGACCAGCGCGCGATAGGTATCTTCGACATCCCGGCGTTCCTGAATTTCTTCATGCAGCTCGCTGACCTGTTTTTTTACCCGATTCTCCAGATTGTCCCGATACCGCTTCAGCTCCAGATGCGTCCGAATCCTGGCCCTGACCACGGATCGTTTAAAAGGCCTGGTGATATAGTCTGCGGCGCCCAGTTCAAATCCCTCTGCTTCCGTATCTTCCGTGCTCAGCTCCGCCAGGAGGATAATCGGGATATTCATGGTGGTTCGGTCGCCTTTCAGCGTTCTGCACACCTCGTAAGGATCATCAGCCGCCATCATAATGTTCAGCAGGATTAATTCGGGGGGATCCGGAGACGAAGCAAGCTTGATGACGTCCACGCCGACCGCGGCGACTTTGAGGTCGTAATCAGGGGTCAGCATCGCCTTCAGAACGTTGATGTTTTCCGGATTGGTATCTACAATTAACAGAGTTTGTTTTGATTGCGGGCGATCCATAATGTAGAATTGGTTAGTTGGTTTACCTTTCAGCGGGTTGATAGATAAAAGCATGTTGAGTTAATCCGCTTATCAGGAGTTATATCAATAGCCATGAGTGATATTAATACCTGAATTTTTAAGCAACAATCACCGCACAAAGCTAATCGTGGTAAATTGAACTCAGACTTTGCAGAAAATTATTTACGAGCAAAATTCAGACAATAACAGTTGTTTTCCTGCTTTAACTGTCAGAATTGTATCTGGGGCTGCAAGATGCCAGTTGAAATGATCATCGATCATTGGAACCCAAGTCACAAACGATATCGATCTGAAACGTTCTGTTATGGCCCGAAAGCTTGCACTCTATATAGATTTTCTGATGGCATTTTTAATTTTCGTTTCGCTTGGCAATTTGACTTTATATTTAGCGATAAAGATTTTTTCTTCCAGGTCGTCTAATGCGTAAGTCACTTCTTCGCGGCCGGCTTCCCGGCAGATTATCAGGCCGATAGTGGGTTGTTCATGCTCATATTGCTTGTGACAGCGCCAATAGCCGATATATTTGTTCATCTGGCCGATATCCCCGCTGTCCAATTTCCCAATTTTGAGGTCCACCAGGACGGCGCATGGGATTCCTCGATGGTATAGCACCATATCGATAAAGTGTGTCTGCCGGTCAATTTTGATAGACATTTGCCGGCCTAAAGTGCTGAAGTCCTCGCCGATTTCGTACAGGAATTTTTCGAAGTTTAAGAGGATCTTGTCCTCAAGTTCTTTTTCATCCGGATCAGCGTGGAGCTCGATGAAATCGAAATCATAGGTATCCTTAAACACTTCCTGGGGCCTGATTGCTGGCAGCTTGGTTTGAAATACGGCTTGTATGTCTTTTTTCGGAGTGTTTTGGTAAAGCTCCGCTTTTATTTGTCGCCGTAGTTCTCGAACGCTCCAGGAGTGGATAATAGACTGGTTTTGATAAAAAGTTCGCTCTTTTTCGTCCCCGATTTCAATCAAACGCCCGTAGTGACTCCAACTTAATTGTGCGGACGCTGTGTGCACAATTGGGTAGATGCGGTAAAACTTAACAATTTCATAGAGCAAACGTCTGCTGTATCCCAAATCAACAGTTAAATTAGCAATCAGGTTGTGACCGTATTCGGCCCGTTCCTGATATTTGAATTCTTCCCGAACAATTCGTTCCCCCAGTTGCCAATAGGTTTGAACTTTAATGTTATCAACAGATTTATAGGCCTGATACTGGCCTTGGGCAATTATGCTTTTGAGATCTTGCAGTAAGGTTTGGTAATCCTTTTCCTTGCTCAACAGGTCTCTAACTGGGACTACTTGTTTGGTTTTCTTTGGCATATAATACCGTATTTGTATCAATGGATTATAAAGCCGTTAATTGTGCACACAGTGTGTGCACAATCTCTGAGACGGGCAAAATTGGATCATAAAACCATATACAAAAGAATCTTGCAACCCTCAGCGACCTCCTGCTCCTGTTTTTCTGTCTGAATGAACTCCCGAGAGTTGCCTATCGCAACCGCACTGGTAAAGTGTTGCGCTTGCTCAACCTTGTTGAGCTGACGTTCGATCATTTGGCGAAGTTCAAGATTATCAATGTAATGTAAAATAAAAATAGACTTGATGATCTTGCCGAACGCTTTCAACGCTCGGCGGCACTGATCACAACCGAATATCTATATCAACATCATCGAGAGGTATCGCTTGATGCTGAGCTACAAATCTGATATCGCGGGAATGGAATGTCCGTGCAGAAAAGAAGCGTTTAGACGCTTTGAAATAGCCATAGTTGAGCAAGCTAAATAATCGGTTGCTTGGTGTCCGCAGATTAGCTGCGAGATGCCTTATTTGCAAGGGAGAATCAAAACACCGTTTTCGTTGAATACTGTTGAACACATTTCAGAAACCTGAATTTAGATCGGCTTATAGCTGTTGCGGTCTACTTGTTGAAACCGATAGTTTTTTCCATTTATGGCTCTACTCAGCAAACATCCTGGTCAATCCGAAAATCAGACATTTTCGGACCAACACGATTAAGTAAGGGCGATTCAGCCGGCATTTACTCGCCGGATCAGGGTCTGAATCGAGAAGGCAAATACTCACAAACTGTTCACCGCCTTCTCAATTCGCTGCAGCCCCTGATTCAACAGTGAACGGGGGCAGGCGACATTGATCCTTTCAAATCCCTTCCCTTCCCGGCCAAAAATATACCCCTCATCCAGCCAGACCTTGGCCTTTTTCAACATTAAGTCTTCCAGTGTATCCGGGTCAATTCCCAATTTCCGGAAATCCATCCATACCAGGTAGGTACCTTCAGGTTTAATGACTTCAACCATCGGCAGTCTTTCTTCGACAAACCGGATAAGAAAATCGACATTGCGGCTTAAATAATCCATCAACTGCTCAAGCCACGGTTCGCCATGATTATAGGCGGCTTCCAGGGCTGCTATGCCGAACGGGTTAGGCATCTTCAAGCCGTCACTAGCCAAAACATTGGCAAAGCGGTCACGTATTTTAGCATTGGGAATGATAACGGCGGAGGTCTGTAATCCTGCCAGATTAAATGTTTTACTAGGCGCGATACAGGTAATCGAGTTTTGTGTAAAACGCTTATCGAGCGCGGCAAAGGGGAGGTGTTTATGTCCTTTAAATATCAAGTCGCAGTGGATCTCATCGGAAATTACGGTGACATCGTTTTCCACACACAGTTCTCCCAGCCGGACCAACTCCTCCCGGGTCCAGACTCTGCCTACCGGGTTATGCGGACTGCACAGGATCAATAATTTGGCCCGGGGGTCTTTCACCTTACATTCCAAATCTTCAAAATCCATGATGTACTTTTTATTTTGAAGCTTCAGGGAGTTTTTTTCTATCTGGCACCCATTGTTGATGATGGCATTGAAAAAGGGATAGTAAACCGGCGTTTGAACAATGACTTTATCACCCGGCTGAGCCAAGGCTCTGACCAGCATATGCACCGCCGGGACGATTCCGGGGCTGAAGGTGATCCACTCTTTTTCAATGGCCCATCCGTGCCGTCTTTTTTCCCAGCTAATGATGGCCTCATAATAGCTTTCTTGGGGCAAGGAGTAGCCGTATATGCCATGCTCGGCTCGTTTTACAATGGCTTCTTTTATGGGTTGCGGCACTTCAAAATCCATGTCGGCGACCCACATGGGCAAAAGATCCGCATCCGCCTCATCCCATTTATAAGAATTCGTATTATGACGATTAATCAAGTTGTCAAAATTGTATTTCATTTAGAAAAATCCATTTAGTTGTTTCCTGGATTTTGCACGAGTCGGAGGCTTTCATATGCAAGGCACTTAAGGGTAAGGCTATAGTGGCCTATGCCGATCCCTTAATAACGCAGCAGATGAAAGCCTCCGGCTCGCCCGCAGGGTGAAAATTAATGAGATAAAATCGACTATCATCCTTTTTACTAATTGGGTATTTTGCTTTACTTCTCAATCTTTTACAACCTTCTGATATTTATTTTTATCCCAACTTCTCATTAATTTTCATGCAAGATTCAGGTGCTCAATTGGTGAAACCTGTCCATCCCCCATGGCAATCCGCCCCGGAATTTTTTCGGATTGAAAAAAAGCGACAAATCAGTTGATACTATTTTTTCTAAACGGATGCAAGGATTGCGACGGTATAGAAGTCAAACGGGGGAAAAATAAATTTACCCCCGTTGAACAGGATCACGTTAATGTCCAGATCGAGATTAAAAAAGGCTTTCCAGTGCTTTTTATTGATTTTGTTGAATTATTCAGGCATGTTCGTAGCTTGGGTTTTTTGTAGCTATATAGATGGATGAAAGCAGCCACAAATTGACACGAAATTAATTTAAATGTTTCATATGATCGCCGCCTCTGGCCAAAAAAACGGCCAGTCTGATCACATAAAAAACTCTCTAATTTGAAAGAAAAAGAGGAATGGATTCTTATTTTAAAGAAAATAATTGGACAGGATCAACAGGATCGTTAGGATAATGCGGCCTTCGGCCGAAAGGCCCCTCGCCGCAGGCGAAAAAATTCCTGGTAATCCTGTAAATCCTGTCTAAATAAAAATAATAACAAACCGAATCCATTCCACAGCCCTTCAACTATTTGAAGTTTCATACGAGGACGCATGTCCGATTTCAAAGAATCTTCACTTCTTGATTCCCCGAAGGATCCTGCGCTTCCAACAGCCGGAAACCATTTTTACGGCTGGTGGATCGTGCTGGCGAGCACGGTCATTTTATTTGTTTCATCCGGCATCGGATTTTACGGCCATGGCGTAATCCTGGATCCGTTGAGCACCATGCATGGTTGGTCGAAAACAACCATATCCTCGGCGGTCACGCTTTACTTTATTACGTCCGGCATCATGGGGATGATCATCGGCCGGCAAATCGATAAATATGGCCCGAAATGGGTGCTTATCATCGGGTCGGTAACCATTGGGGCCGGTTTTTTATTATTGAGCATGATCAATACGGTTTGGCAGCTTTATGTCATCTACTTCATCATGGCTCTGGGCTTTAGCTGTACCTCCCTCGTCCCGGCCAACACATTGATAACAAACTGGTTTATTCGCAAACGCGGTTTTGCATTGAGCTTAACCAATACCGGCCTGAGCGCCGGCGGAATTGTTCTGGTGCCTTTGGCCAGTTATACGATCGCCCGCTGGGGTTTGGAGACCGCACTGCCGGTTCTGGGCGCAATCTACGGTATCGTTGTTATTATCAGCACCTATTTTATCAAAGCGCGTCCTTCCGATGTCAATCAATTTCCCGATGGGACCCCACCGCAATCAGTGTCTGAGCACAGCACCTCGTCAGCGATAAGCTATTCCGCCCAAATGCGGGTGTGGACCCGTCGCCAGGCAATAGGCACCGTCGCGTTCTGGTCGATTGTGATTGCCTTCTTACTGGCTCTGGCAGGCCAGATCGCGTTTCTGATGCACCAGATATCATTTCTCAGCCAATATTTAGGGGTATCCGGGGCGGCAACAGCAGTAAGTGTTACCGCCGGCACCAGTATTATCGGTCGTCTGTGGCTGGGTACCTTTGTGGACCGCTGCGATAAGAGATATGTCATCATGGTGTGTTTCCTGATTCAGGGTATCGCGGTGTTCGCGCTGGCTCACAGCCAGCATGTCGTTATATTGTATCTGGGAACCCTCGCTTTTGGCCTGACCATGGGCAACATTATCATGATGATGTCGCTGATTACCGGTGAGTGCTTCGGGCTGGTATCCTTTGCAACGGTATCGGGATTGGCCGGCGTATTTACCATGTCGGGGGCTGCGTTTGGACCCAGCATCGCCGGTTTCATCTTCGATGCGACCGGCAGCTACCAGATGGCTTTCACCATTTTTGCCGCCATGAGTTTAGTTGCCATCCTGGTGATTTATTTTGCAAAACCACCCAAACCCTAAACTACAAACCTCGTTGAATAGTTTACTGGTTGAATGGTTGATTGGGTAAATCTGTACTATGTAAATTTTTTTGCCGCAGACACACGCAGACAGTGCGCAGACAATTCATTATTTTTGCCCGGGCGACCCTCTCGACTTTGTTCGAGACAGGCTTGCCCAGGCAAAAGAATCATGCCTTTCAGGCGTAAACGCTGATAATTTAACACTTCAGCGGGGTTGAATTTTTTGCAGTTGCAGGCCACGGAGGTAAAAAAGTCTGCGTCCGTCTGCGTCTGTCGAACGAGCGAAGCGGGCGGTGAATTTTCACTCAGCTAACCGCGTAGCAATCTGGAGGTTTTTTGAAAAAACTATTTCTCATCATTGTTATCATATTCATGGTTTTATTAATCGGTCTACTGGCCGCAATACGCTTTCGATATGGTGGCGGCCGGGATTTTGAAGACCGCTCATCTTCTCCAATTTTGCCTCAATCGGCCTTAAAAATAGTAGCCACGTTGGACGCGCCCCCCGGCAACATCGCCGTCTCTGCAACCGGTCGAATCTTTATCACCATTCACCCCCAGTCCAGACCGAAAACAAACAAAGTCGTTGAACTGATAGACGGCAAGCCCGTACCGTACCCCGATACAGATTCGCAACAAAATCTGTTCCAGGCTGTTCTGGGCTTGGCCATAGACCGCCAAAACCGCCTGTGGCTGCTGGATGATGGACTGCTGGGTATCAAGCAGCCTCGCCTTTTGGCCTATGATCTCCAGACCGACCAAATGGTAAAACGCTACGATTTTCCATCGGAAGTCGCCGGACTTGGCTCTTTTTTAAATGATCTTCAGATAGACCCTGCCGGTCAAAAAATCTATATTGCCGATACCAGCATCCTGGCTAAAAAGCCGGCGATTATTATTTACGATACGGAACAAAATACGGCACGCCGGGTATTAGAAAATCATCCATCAGTTGTCGAGCAGGACTGGGTAATCAATGCCGGGGGACACAAAATGGTGCTGGGGAGGGGACTGTTCGTGCTTAAGCCCGCTGTGGATTCAATTGCCCTGGATAGAAATGGCCGGTGGCTGTATTATGGTCCCCTGGCTCATGAATCAATGTTTCGGGTGAGAACCCATGATCTGAACGATTGGTCTTTAACAGCACAATCACTTGGCAATAAAGTTGAAAAATTCGGCCCCAAACCGTTGAGCGACGGTTTAAGCATGGATCTTGCAAACAATATTTATATTACCGATGTCGAGCATGGTGCTATCCTGAAATTGGGATCTGATAGAAAATTGGCAACGCTGATAAAAGATGCTCGGCTGAGATGGCCTGACGGATTAAGCTTCGG
>PJEL010003249.1_pt1 | contig 14119 bp, 14 predicted proteins | sample 1853271 | NCBI WGS metagenome assembly PJEL01 (sample SAMN08108733, study PRJNA415343) | Invertebrate metagenome, whole genome shotgun sequencing project. | host: Globobulimina | place: Sweden: Gullmar Fjord | collected 2015-08 | reverse complement strand
CTTGATAATGACCTCCCCAGCATGATGCGGGATTACGTAGGATTTTTTGAAAAAGCTATACCTTTTCTGGAAGCCTACGAGGAAATGCAAGGGTTACGAGGACCTGAAGATGCGCCAGAGACAGGCACTAAATTTCCTACGGATGATACGTACCTGTCAGTCGATGGGGTGTCTGTAAAAGGGAAGCAATTATATGACGCCTTTGAGCAAGTGGAAGCCTTGGTGAACTTATTAGGTACCGGGCATCTGGAAACCATGCAGGCGTTCGTAGGCGCATTGCCCACGCAGGAGGTTTAAGGATGACTGCGTATTTATCCGTGCAGATAATTGCAAATAAGAACAGGCACGCGGATACCGATGCCGAAGAGATAGCTTCCCGTATAAATATTGGGGCTATCTCACGCGTCATGAAAGATGAGAATGACATCGGAATACGCATGTCCAAGCAAAACTGGATACGCGCAGGTAGGGCGGCTGAAACGTTTCCTGGCAACTTCGTAGTGATCAAAGTTTCTGATATGACCTATGAGCAGGCTCTAAAGCTGCTTGAAAGCTACCCTCCTTTTGATCCTGACAATCAAGAAGAGCAGAGAGTATATGAGAGGCGTTGGGTTTTTAATCCATCAAACATTACTCCCGAACGTCAACTCGAAGTCGTTGAAAACGGGGAATTAACGACCACCATAGCGGCCCTCGAAAATGTGCTGATTGATGTCGTTGGTGAATTTGTTGTGGGGGATCTGTAATGGCTACGCTAATCCAATATAACATCTGCGATGGGGAGTTATGGTCAGCGACCCAAGCGGTGACATTCGGCGACAGGCGCATGACAACAACATCAAAATACTTAGAATGTATCGTTGCAGGCACCACAAGCAGCGCTGAGCCAAACCCCGCAATAGTGGGAGATGCGGAAGTGGATGGCACGGTGATGTGGAAACACTTGTGTGTCCAGGACTACTCAATTCATTCAGACCTAATTGCAGATATTGGTGTTGGAGTTTCAGATACACTGGTCACGGATGACATAACGCTAGAAGGTATTATTTGGCACAAGAAAAATGGTGCATACAATCAGACGGCATCCGGAACATTCTCATTCGCAGAAACGTGTGATGCTACACATAGAATAATCTTCAAACCAGCACCGGGGGATAGTTGGCAAGAAGGTATCGACCCAAAAAATGATCCATTAAGATATGATGAGGATTATGGTGTGGCGATTGAGACGAATGGTAATGTTTATGCTTTTTCTTTCGGCGGGAATTCAGAATATTGCGAGGTTAGAGATTTCCAAGCCAAAACTGTACATAATACCGCCTATGGATTCTCTAACCATAAATACAACACTATTTTGGAGGGCTGTATCGCCATTAGTACTCCAGGTTCGGCGTCTTCTAGAAATTTAATTACATCCTCTAGGGGAATAACTCGGAGCAGCATTGCTATTGATGACGGTAGTCCAATGGGTACGGCCATTGCTTTAACTTATGATGTACAGGCGTCTAACTTATTGGCTGTTCGAGTAGGGACATATGCCGCCGGCGAGAAGTGCATAAGTCTTGGACACACTCTTATGAGAGCTTTAAACTGCGTAGCGGTTGGGGGAGAGTTCGGGTTTGTGGGCGACATACCAACTTTTGCCGAATGCACTGGGAACGTATCCTGGGACGGGACAGCGGCAGTGCAATTCCCGACACAAGGGGATCAAATTATCAATGGTACAAATCTGGTAAAAGATTACGCAAGCATTGCGACTTTGGATTGTTGGCCTCCCGCGAGTTCATCTGCATTGGCTGTTAATGCTAGTGAACTAAATTTCGATTACACCGCACGATATGACATAATGAGGACAGGTAGAACGCTTGGCGTGACAAACTACCGGGGTCCAGTAATTCCGAAATCATACCCGACATCAGCCTACGCAAATTTTGGTTTAATGACGGGTTTGAATGATGGGACGAGTGAGGCTAATGCATGGCAAACTCTACCTGACATGACTAACGGACTAGAAATTCTCGTAGCAACTCAATCAGTGCTCTGTCATGTCACAAACACTGGAAGTTATACATACAACAACAATTGGACTTGGACAGCGGTAACCTCGGAAGCATATTCTTTGGAATTACAGGGGTATGAGAACACTCCGGGAGATGGTGGATACTGTGAATTTGCTCTATCAAATTTCAAGTATATGCGGTGGAATACTGAGGGTATGAAAACCTCTAACTTCTCAATACATGGAAACTACAATAGTGTATTTGCAACACTGACAGGGGATGGCGGAGTAGTTTACAATTGTCGGGTTTTTAATGAGTCGGGCACCCCATTATCTGTGGCAGAGGCAACGGTAGATAATTGTTATCTGTATAAAGGGGCGGGCGCTAGCACTTCTCCCTACACACTCTATTTGAACAAAGGCTCAGCGACTAATAACGTGATTGTTAACGAGGGGACTGAGGACGACACCGTCGGAGTGTATGTGAGTCTCGGGTACGATATTGGTCTAGTACAAGGCAACTTGATTGTGCATACGGGAGGAGCCGGGGATCGGGGATTAAGCTGTTTAGGGGGAGCGAATATTACCACATGCTTAGTACTGAATAACAATATTATTGGGTTTGGTACTGGTATTTATGTGGACGAAATGGATCCTATAGGGGCTGCTGATCATTTTGATGTACTATATAATATTTTTCAGGATTGTACGATAGGGGTCAAAAATGACTCTCCTACTTATGATGCGATGATGACAGTGAATTATAACGCATTCTATAACGTGACTACAGAGGTCGACTCCACCATAGGTACGAGTATATTCCAAAATATAACTTTGGTGTCTGAGCCATTCATGAATGCTTATGGGGTTGCGGACCTTATCTTTGACCCAAGTAATCTTGATCCGCGATTAACGATGGCTGTTGGCGATAGCTTATTGGCCCAATTCGGGGCTAAAGACGGAGTGCATATTACAAATCGTATTGGCTTAGCGGGGGCTGCGTAATGACTACAGTACGGTATATAAACAGGGATTTAACAACTGGCTTGAATGATGGCACCAGTGAAGCAAATGCTTGGCAGTCATGTGCGGATATTGTTTGGGCATATGGGTTGCACTTACATTGGAAGACCGCAGTTTATGCAGAAACCATCACATACTCCTTACCTACATTAACAAAACTGGAAAATTCTGAACCGATTGTTGTTGAAGGGTACGCTATTACTCCGGGGGACGGTGAGTACGCTATTGCCGATATGGGAGGTTTTAGGTTTTACAATTACGGCTACGTGTCTAATATTTTTTATAAAAATATGGAGTTTATAGGGGCGAATGTATGGGGCAGTCCTTTCTTAACCAATGCCGTAAAAGCACATTTGTATAATTGTAGGTTCATAAACACCTATGTAGACTCTATCGCGCGAGGGGCGACGGCAGTAGACCTAGATGGGGTAACTGCGGATAATTGTTATTTTGAAAGCCACAATGCGGGTATGCCCTCCGCAGAGTTGGAACAGTGTGCCATAACTCGCTGTGTATTTAATGCGGCTAGGGAAGGCGTATTAGGTATATTCATTGATATTAATGGTGCTGGAAGTATCACAGATTGTATCATAAAATATACGGGGTCTGGAAAATCAGGCCCAGCTATATATTTGAATAACGGAAACGTAGCAAAACCATTTGTGATAGCGAACAATGTTATAGATGGCTTTGAAACAGGTGTTTATAATTTTGAAGCTACGACGTGGGATGATACAGAAAAGCCCCATTTTGTTGATAATATTATTTCTAATTGCGAATTGGTTTTTGAAAATTCAGGGGCAGGCTCACAAGAGCATTGCTACCACATTGGATCTAACGCGTATTTCAATTTTGGTGCAAAATATAATAGTATTCTCGGGCATTCAGACAGTGTTGGTTTTGACGTAGAATGTTTGGTTGATCCTTTTGTGGATCGCGAAAGTGGTGATTATAATCTAAATGACGACGCAATGGGCGGCGCACTCTTAAAAAACACCGTAAGTATTGGCGCGGGTATTCTATCCAATTTACCAAATATTTCTTATGGCGCGATACAGGCGGATGCTCAAATTATCCCACCAGTAGCCGCTGTAACGGTTCCGGCGGCCATTCTCATGGTCATATAGGTGCCAAAGCCACCACCCATACGAAGAGGTGGCGGGAAGTGCATTTAGCATTTCGTTAGAAATATTGATAAAATCAATTATCTGGCAATACAGGATGTTTCTAGAAAATGGAGCATACTTATAAAAAATTGAAAACTGGCCATAATCGTAATTTCAGACCGGTCGCATGCTGTGATGTAAATTCTAATAGCCACATCTAGACTCGGCGAAATCTATTGCATGCCACGCTTAATCTAAGTGTCGTTACCTGCAAATCCACTTGTCGCGTTACACATAACACCCTGTTTTCCTTTAACCGGCTATCGGCCGGAACTACGTCATATAAAGTCCGATATCTTTCGTTTTGATTAAATCGAACTTATTGTCTTTTTACAAATGAACGGCCAAGGGGGTTTATGTCCTCAGGATCTTGCATCAACAAATCGATTTGTTGTGTCATTTGTGAAAACGCGTGAATGTAACCTCTGTCTCTGTTGTTCAATATCCGCGCAAGCTACTGGAGGAATTCTGACAGGTTTAAGGTCCGGTTACCAACTCAGCCATGGCAGGATTGCTTTGGGCCATTCACCGGCCCGCTTGGCGACTTCGTGCACTTTATCGGGATGCAACCGGCCATCCGGCCCCATGTTCAAAGTCTCGGCATGAATGCCGCCACCGATCCAAATGGCGTCAATCCCCGCCTGTCTGGCACCACAGATATCGGTGGCTAAGCTATCGCCGATCATCACCGCGCGGGAGCGGGGAATTTCCGGGATTTCGGCGAACAGGCGATCAAAAATAACAGGAAACGGTTTGCCAAAGCGCTGTACCGTCCCGCCCAATTCTTCATAAGACGCCGCGATCGCGCCTGCGCAAGGGATGTTTTTACCGCCTCGGTTGACGATGATGTCAGGATTGGCACAGATCATTGGCAAGCCGCACGCCACTGCGAGTTTCAGCAGTTCGGTATAATCCTCGACTTGTTCTGTCTCGTCATCAAATAGACCGGTGCAAATGATCAACTCTGCGGCGTCCAAGGCAACTTCCCGACCACCGCAAGCATCCAAAGTTGGCCGGCAACGCTCCGGACCGATATGAAAATAGACCGGACCAGCATTATCTCCGGTGGTGACGGCGTTGACTGTTGCATCACCGGACGTGAGCAGCCAGTCATACATGTCCGACCCCACCCCCAGTTTCAACAGATGAGCGGCAACTGAGACGCTGGGCCTTGCCGCGTTGGACAGCAGGACCACTCTGGCGTTCCGCTGGCGAAGGCGACGCAGACAATGTGCAGCAGCGGGATAGACTGTCACGCCATCATGTACCACACCCCAAATATCAACGATGAAAAGGTCGTACTCATCAGCTATTCCGGCCAAACCGGTCAGAATTGGAATATTCATTCGGCATTTCCCAAGTAACTTATAAATTCAACAAAATCATATATGGGAGAACAATTTTTGATAGTATTAATATTATTCAACTATCGGGCGCTATCGGTTTTGGTAACTTGGCGGTGATTTTTGAAACATCAATAATATTTGATAGGAGGCTTCACAGATGCGCGCAAAGCTGGTCAACGTAGGCGAAGTAAACGAAAGGCGTAGCTTGGATCTTCAAGTAGTAGCAAAAGGATAATAAATGCGACAAAAATCATGGCAAAAATAAGTATTCTCTGATTTCTCATTTTCTTTCGTAATGTCAGCAAAACTTTTTTCGTCATGTGAGGTTTTATCTCGATTTCGGGAGCACCAAATTCATCGCGCCATTCATTTAGTCGGTTAGCGAATTGTGTCGCTGTATCTCCATTCTTGCCGGGCGGCAGTAAACTCAGGCCTATGATAATATCTGCGGTTTTGTAGGTTGGTTGTTCTGACTGTTTGTGGGCCTGCATCAAATCATGGTTTTCGTCGGTAAAAGCACAAACATAATGACGTGAACTAGTTTGGATGATTTGGACATCGCTCACAAACGGGCCGACGTCTCGCCATTTCCAAAATTGGTGCTTAAAAAGCGAGACAAAGCTAATTCCTTCACGATTGAGAATAATTCTAGGCGTTTTGGTTAGGAGAAAACCAATGTATAGCAGCCCACAAGCACCAAAAAAGAGAATTGCTCCCCATGATAATATGAAATCCAGATTGTCGCCAGAATTCAGATTGCCGTTGATGAAGAGAGTAATGCCAAGAGCAGCTAAAAAGGACAGAACCATGAAGAGGACTATTTTCGTCTGTGAGGCAGAAATTACTTCTTTCTCAGGCAGTTGGCTTTGAGAGACGACATTCATGGCAAGTTTGTAATCCAGTAATTTTTAAGGTTATTGAACCATTTTGGAAACGGTAATTCAATCCCTAGCCGATGTATGCCATCGACGACGAAGCATTTCTGCTTTCGGTTGCACAACTCTTTTCCCAGCGGATTGACCCAATTTACTGCTTCAGAGAGTTCGCGTTCCAACCGTCTGTCAATTGGAAAGTACGAAAAATTCTTCCTACTGATATGATCAGACCCCCTTTATTCCCAACTTATTTTGCGTCTTTTTTGAGTGCCCTGCGTCTTGAAAGGTATAAACCTTCTCACGTTAGGAAAAGACATGCTTAAAGTTATCAGCTCCAAAACCTGCCCGTTTGTTCAGCGCGTGACAGCGCTGTTGGAGGCAAAAAAAATCCCTTACGACATCGAGTATATCGAATTGAGAAACAAACCCGACTGGTTTTTGGAAATCTCCCCTCATGCGCAAGTGCCGGTTTTGATCACGGAAACCGGGCAGGCGCTTTTTGAATCCGAAGCCATCATCGAATATCTCGAAGAAGCCTATCCGGCGCTCGACGGACACGCAACGCCCGAACAGCGGGCCGTCAATCGCGCGTGGGGCTATCTGGGGGCAAAACACTATATGACCCAATGCGGGACGCTCAGCAGCACCGATGAAGTCACCTTTAATGAACGCTTTGTGCCCCTCTCGAAGGCTTTCACCGCGATCGAGGCTTATTTGGGAAAATCGACTTATTTCAACTCCGACACAGTGGGGTTGGTTGATGTTGCTTGGTTGCCGATCTTGCACCGTATCGCGTTGATTGAGAAACATACCGGATATGATTTTTTAGCGAGTTTTCCAAAAATGCAGATATGGCAACATCATTTGATGGGGAGCGCATTGGCCGAAAAATCAGTGGCGGAGGATTTTGAAGAACTTTTCACCGCCGCCTATCTGTCTGATGAAACCTATCTGGGAAGTCTGGAGACAGCTTGCTCCCCCATGGCAGGCCGGCCTCGAGCGGCGGTTGGTTGTTGTTAGCATTTAACAGGCTCTAATGTGGGGCGTTGCCATCGATCCTGATGGGACAGGCGACGCCCCTCAATTTTTGATTTCTGCGCAATTGCGCTATAAATAGGGATAGGGATGTTTATCGCCCCATGGAAACAGAGTATCAGGTGCCCTTTGCAAGTTGAGACGGTTTGGCAGGAATATGGCAGTAATTTGAAGGCTTTCTTGAAATCCAAGATTGCTGATCCAGACGATGTTGAGGATCTTTTTCAGGAGGTTCTGATAAAGACCCATAAAAATATCGGCGGCCTGCGATCCACTGAAAAACTGAAACCTTGGTTGTTCACATTGGCGCGGAATACGGTGATCGATTTTTATCGCAAACGTGGCCGCGATAATGCGATTTCAGAAGAGGATCTTTGGTACGGGGATGAGGAAGAGCCAACCCTGCATCAGTTCAGCGGATGCATATTGCCCTTTATCAATGCCCTGCCATTGGAGACTTCCGATCTCTTAAAGGCCATCGATATTGAAGGACAGTCCCAAAAAGGCCATGCCGCAGATCTCGGCATCAGCTATTCAACGCTCAAATCCCGTGTGCAACGCGGCCGTACACAGCTCCGCGACCTGTTCGAAGACCGCTGCCATATGGATCTCGACGAACATGGCAACGTCGTGGATTGCCGTGCCAAATCCGATAAATGCACGGAATGCTAAATACTTGCCTTTTTTCATAACGGGCCTGTAATGAGGCGAGGTCGAATTACAAACTACTGCAAGAAATTGGCAGATTTAAAACCAAGATGCGAAAAACCGATATATTGCATCAGCGTTTAAGATAAGGATAAAGATGGCGATAACAACAGCGATATATTTCGCGTTCTTTTTAAAAACTGCTTTGTGTATGTCCCAGGCCAAATCCTCTGCATTTTCAGTCAGCTCAGCTTTGTTAATCTCTAATTGAGGGGTACCATAAGTCTCTCGCCATTCATTGAGGATATCTATTATTTCCGGTGCGGAATTGCCAGTGGCCTTTTTCATAAACCTATCGATACCAAAGATGATGTCAGCATTTATACAAGTGGGTTCTAGCGACTGATTATGGGCGGACATAAGCGCGTGTTTCTCGTTCGTGAAGGCACATGCATAATGATAAATATAGTTGTTTAGTCGAGTGCTTAATGAAAACGGCCCAACAACATTCCAATTCCAGGATTTACGGCGAAAAGCAGAAACAAAAGTGACGCCTTGTTCATCCAAAATGAGTTTTGGGCATTTCTTGTTGTTTGACCGCTTGAAACCCCAGAAGATGCCGGTGAATAGGATGACGCCTGAAAAACTCATGATATTCATACTGATATAATCTGGACCTCCGATATTCCGAGGGTTAATCAGAAAGGAAAATAGGCATAGAAGACCGAGCATAATACCCAACAAGTGCCAGAGAAAAAAATAAGGCCGGGCGGTAAGGATGAGTATTTTTGTGGATTGGTTATCTCTGCCAATTATTTTTTTGTCATACATTGTATTTGGTCGAGGCCTCTTGCCTTTGAAATGCACTAACTTGTGACAACTCTTGGGTGCTGTTTGTTATAAAAATGCTCTCATTAGGGGTAAGGGTGAGACCTTAATAACTAATTAAGTTGAATAAACTGTTTCCCGCTCGGCAAGTTACTCTGGAGAAAGTGTAAGCTAACTTTCAGAGTTTGTTCGCTTTGTTGTTGAGCCTTAACGGTAGCTGAGCCACAATGTGTTTGTTGGAAGGTTATACGCGGCGGTACCGTAGAATATGCTTGATTATGCACTGGAAAATTTGGTTGACGGGATATCGCTGCCCGGCATTATTCTTATTCTGCTCCTTCCCGCTTTTCTTCATTTCTTGTTGACGGGCAAGCGGTGGATCTTTTCGAGCCTTTTTTTCTTCTTCTTTTTGATGAGCCTGCCGCTTAGCGGCAAATTGCTGCTTTACCCTCTCGAAATCGGGGTGCCTTTTGGCAAGGTGAAGACTGAAGAGTTAGCCGGAAAAGTGGATGCGGTGGCGGTGATCTCCAACGGGCTGCACCGGGATTATCTGGTGGATGCCTCCATGCCCAATACCTCTTCCTTCTCGCGAGTGAAAAGAGGCGCGCTTCTGGCGGTCGAGCTGGATATTCCGCTCCTTCTTTCGGGGACGGTGGATAAGGATCAGGGGCGAACCGACGGCGAAATTCTGGCGGATCTGGTTGAGGAAAAAGAACGGTTATACGTAATCTCTGGTGCTGCGGGCACGGCGGAGCATGGCGCAAATATTCGGAAACTGGCGGCGGACATTGGCGCAAAACGGCTGGTGGTCTTTGTTTCCGGCATTCATGCCTACCGGACCAAGCTTACCGTTGAGAACGAAGATGTCAGCGTCCCGGTGATCATCGTTGGTAAACGGGACTCCAGTTTTCGGAAAAGAGACCTTATTCCAAGCTTCATTGGATTTTTTTATTGGAAACACGCGCTTAAAGAATATATCGGTTTAGTCTATTACGCGCTCAACGGCCGTCTTGATTAAGCGGCCCGAAAATCTGGTGGCTGAAGAATAACGAAAGAAATTTCAGATGAAGAAAACCCTGCTCGCTCTTGGGTCGGTCCTTGCCCTTCTCGGCCTTGTCGTCACCTGGCATTTCTGGCCGCGCGTGGTGGATATCTCCGCCTACCCCGAACCTGATTTCAAACCCTCCTCCATCAACCGGGATACGGATTTGATGGGGAATGTGCGCCTTGGATATTTCACGACCGGGTATAGCGAATTGCCAAAAGCCTTCCTGTACAGTGGCGGTAGCCTGAATGAGAAAAGCAAAACCATTTTCTCCGGTATGGTGGTGCAGCATCCCAAAGGCATCTTCCTGTTTGAAGGGGGCGTGAATGCGGAGACGCCCTTTCAGTTTGATCGCAATTTCGATTTTGTCGAGAAGAGGATCTTCAAATACACGGCCGAGGACACCGCGAAGCAGCAACTGCTTGCCTCCCCCGTAAAGCCGGATGAAATGGACTTTGTCCTGCTCAGCCATCTTCATTGGGATCATGCCGGGGTTATTGCGGATTTTCCAAAAACACCGATTTGGGTAACGCGGTCCGAATTTGAATGGGCCATGGCCCATGGGGAAGAGCATCCGGGATTTTTCAAAGAACAATATGACAGGAATGATATCCGTTGGGATTTCCTGGAATTTGAGGATATGCCCTTTGAATCCTTTGATCGTTCCTTCGATCTCTATGCGGATGGATCGGTCGTTCTCGTGCCGCTGGATGGGCATACCGCAGGCAGCGTCGGCATGTTCATCACCCTCAAATCCGGGCAAAGGTATTTCTTTATCGGTGATACTTCCTGGTCAGCAGAAGCTCTTGAAATACCGGCTTTGCGCCCCCCCTTGATCGGTTTTCTGGCGAATTTTGATGTGGAGGAGGTTAGTGCCTCCGTTGCGCAATTGCACAGATTATCCAAACGATATCCGGATCTGATCATCGTGCCGACCCATGATGCAAATGCCTTTAAAAGCATTGAAAAACTGGCTGATTGGCAGTGATTTTGAATTGTTGCTTTCAAACAATGCAAATTGGCACTGGAAAGAGTATCAAAATACCGGCATTAACAAGTCTTGAATAACTTTATCCGTAGGTTTTCCGATGTATACACCCGCTCAATTTGAGGCTCCGGCCCGCGAAACACTTCTCGATATCCTGCCAGAAGCAAGCTTTGCTGCACTGATAACAGTGGATGAAGACGGGGTGCCGATGGTCAGCCATCTGCCACTGCATTATGATCCGTCTGTCGGCGAAAATGGTGTGATAAAAGGGCATTTGGCCCGCGCCAATCCTCATTGTGCGTTGCTGGCAACACGGCCGTCACTGGTTATTTTCAGTGGCCCGCATCTCTATATCTCCCCGCGCGATTATGAAAGCCGGGCGAATGTTCCAACCTGGAATTATGTGGCGGTACATGCCCACGGTCAGGCTCAAATGCTGGAAGATCCGATGGAGATGAAAGGCGTGCTGGATGCCCTCACTGAGGATAACGAAAAGTTCCGTGAAAACCCGTGGAGTCTAGGTGAGTTTGATGAAAGAATGGCGTTTGGCATGATGAAAGCAATCGCCGCTTTTGAAATTCCGGTATCCAAATTGGAAGCAAAAACCAAGCTTGGCCAGGGCAAATCCGCCGGGGATCTTGAAGCGCTGTTGAAGGCGTCAAAAGGCTCTGATATGGAACGGTGGCAAAAGGCGGCGCTCACAAAGTAAGGAAACTCAATTGGCTCTTACCTGGTTTTCAGACAAAGTTGAAAAGAGGATAAGCGCGATTGAGGGGCGCGGTCTTTTTGCGGTTGCTGATATTCCGCCAGATGAGGTTGTCGTTGTCAAAGGTGGCACGATCCAGACCCGGGAAGAGCGGGACCGGCTTGAAGAAATCATGGGTCCCGCCGAAATTCAAATTGCCGATGACCTTTTTATCGGGCCGGTCACCCCGCAAACCCGGGAAGAGGGAATGATGCATCTTAATCACTCCTGCAATCCCAATGTGGGACTTCGCGGTCAAATCACTTTTGCGGCGATGCGGCCGATAAAATCAGGGGAAGAACTCACCTTTGATTATGCAACAGGCGATCATGATGACTGGGAAATGGAATGCAGGTGTGGTGCACTTCAATGCCGGGGAATGGTCACCGGATATGACTGGAAAATTCCAGAACTTCAGGAAAAATACAAAGGATATTTCTCCTCCTATTTGGCGGACAAAATCGAAGGTTTGAAGTGACCTGTTTGCTATTCATATATGAATGATAAACACGTCGATATTCTGATTATCAATTCATATTTTTTATTTCAAGTGCCGTAAATCAGTACAATTTCAGTACAATCTCAGTACAATTTGAAATTGTATTGACTTCTTATCCAATCGCCCCCTTAAGATAATCTTCGGATCGCATTTCCATCAGACGGGAGACTGTTCGGGCAAATTCAAAATGTCCGTCCCCTTGCTCGTATAAAACCGTGGCTTCCACTTCGGCTGAGAGGATCAAATTGATCCCTGCCTCGTAGAGAACATCTACCAAAGTCACAAACCGTTTGGCCTCGTTGCGGTTATGGGGGCCGAGTTTTGGTACATCATCAACAAGCAGTGAATGAAAATGTGTCGTAAGGGTCAGGTAATCAGCGGCGCCAAGCGGCCGGGCACAAAGCTCTTCAAAGGTAAAGCGGGCCACCCCGCGGGCAGAAGTGTGAACCTCCAACTGCCGCCCTTGAGTGGTGAGGGTCATTTGTTCAACATCGCTCCCCTCGGTCAGCAGAGCAAAGACCTGATCCATTTCCTGAGTGCTATCCCGCCCCAATGGTGCGAAATAAACTGGGCTTTGGGCAAGCCGATCCAACCGGTAATCGGTCCCGCCGGAAAGGTGCAGGATATCAAGCTCCTCCTTCACCAGTTCAATAAAGGGCAGGAATAATTCCCGGTTCAATCCGTCTTTATACAGGTCATCAGGGATGCGGTTTGACGTGGCAATCACCACGACACCGTGGCCAAATAACAGCTCGAACAACCGGCCGAGCAGCATGGCATCGGCCACATCACTCACTTGAAATTCATCAAAACACAATAGCCACGCTTCTTCGGATATCCTGGCGGCCAGCGGCACAATCGGGTCATCCCCGTTCGCTTTGGGGTCCTGCCGCCAGGCATGTATAAAGGCGTGAACCTCCAACATGAAGGCATGAAAATGCACCCGTCGTTTCTTTTCAATGGGTGCTGTATCAAAGAACAGATCCATCAACATGGATTTCCCGCGCCCCACATCCCCATACATATAAATGCCCTGCGGTGGCTCAACCCGGGGTTTACGGGCGCCCAGGCGAAAAATATCAGTCCAGTGGGCGCTGGTATGCGGATCATAATTTTGCAGCCGCCGATGCAGGGTCTGCAGTTTCTCAACCGCGAGTTCCTGAATGGGATCATGCTGGATGGCATCTTTGCTGATTAAGCGCCGATAAGCCTGAAGGGGGCCAGAAGAAGTCATAAGGCCTTAAAGCAAGGAAACGGCCGATTGTAAAGGGGAAGGGTGAATGTTTGATTTTCAAATCATCGCCGCATAAGCTTTAATCATAAAAAAGAAGAACCAATCGGGAGGTTACAAAAGCGCCATGAATAACAACCAACAAATGGAAGACATCCTTTCAAGCCACAGGCTGACGGTGAAACCGGAATGGATTGATCACAACAACCATATGAATTTGGCCTATTATCCCATGGCATTTTATGGGGCAACGGCGAATTTCTCCTTGTACTTGGGGATGGACAGGGCGTTTAAAAAACGCACAAACACCGCTTCCTTTTTAGCTGATATGCATTTGTCGTATAAACGGGAGGCCGGTGCGGATGATCCCCTTATAATCTATTCAAGGCTGATTAATTTTGATCAGAAACGGGTTCATTTCTGGCATCAGATGCATCATGAGACAAAGGGTCATCTGGTAGCAACCTGCGAAATGCTTTCCCTCAATATCGATACAAAAACCCGGCGCGTGGCGGCAATGCCCGAAGAGCTGTCGCAGGTTTTTTCAGGAGTTCTCGAACGCCATTCTCAGCTGCCGACACCAAAAGACATTGGAAGCTCAATTTCCATCGACTAGCATCTGGCAGCGTCGTCAATCAAGGATCGCGGTGAAAGGCAGTTCGCAATTTTCGGGCAGTCCAACCCAATCAAG
>PJEL010003248.1_pt1 | contig 14119 bp, 11 predicted proteins | sample 1853271 | NCBI WGS metagenome assembly PJEL01 (sample SAMN08108733, study PRJNA415343) | Invertebrate metagenome, whole genome shotgun sequencing project. | host: Globobulimina | place: Sweden: Gullmar Fjord | collected 2015-08 | reverse complement strand
TGGAGCCAAAATAAGACGCAATAAACCTTCTGGGCACTTGTGCAATGGCAGTGATAGTGAAAAAAGAAAGGGGCTTTAGCTCCTAGAAGCTCTAAGCTAAAGCTATAGAGTAGTTCACTTAACAACCCAATAGGATGACAGCGCTTTTAATAAGAAAAAAAATAACTTGCCTATAGCAATAGGGTGTAAATTAAGCTTATTAATTTACTTAATTTAGATAGAACTAGTCTTTTTATCAAGTGTGGAGGATGGCGAACTTTATATCTGACTATATTTTAAGACTCAAGTATTTGTTAAGATTTCTGTTGCTTCCAGGTCTAATATAAACAAATCAAGCTGTGTTATGTGTATTTCTGAGTTGCTATTCTTCCCATAAGTGGTAATAAAAAAACCATTTGCTAGTAAGCTTATTTGTGTAATATATGTTATTAAATTTACTGGTAGTATTACTGGGTTTTTTCGTGTTTTTGCTTCTAGCTACATTTTGTATGTCGCTGCCATTAATATTAATATTAATATTAATATCGAGTAGCCCATCAGACAACATAGTGCATATTGTGCTGTTTTGATGAGGATTTTTCTATTGCTCCTTTGTTAGCCTCTAAATATGTTATCAATAAGGTCAGCTAGCTTATCAATAGAGTTACTGCTTATGGTAGCATCCAAGTACTGATTTATAGCCTTTACAAGTTTACGGTAATATTTCCTTTTGTGTAACGAATAGAATATGGGCTAGGGATATACGGTTTTTATGTGTTTGTAATAATGTATACTTAACCTCACTACAATCACAGCGTAATGGAAGTACATGCAGCAACAAAGGTCGAGCAAATACTAGCAACAACTAAAGAAAAACTTATAGAAAAAAGGGAAGCAACCAATACAGAGCTTGGGTAATTAATAGCAATAACTACTGGAGTAATAGTAACTGAGGCACAGGGGTTGAACAAGTAACCGAAATAATTAAACAGACACTGAACAAGCAATAGCAATAATTAAAGTACAGCAAGTAGAGACAGCAACAGAAGTTGAAGAAGTAATAACTAAGACAGGAAGCTAAACAAACAACAACAAGAACTGAACAAGCGGCACAAGTAGCGGTTGAATTATAGGCTTATCAACCTTCAACAATATAACAGCAGCATAACACTAAACCTCGCCATCCTCCACACTAAGGGATTCTGGGACAATAGGGCAAGATGCTAATATGGTTTTGTTTTTGTATCGGCCAGCATAATGAAAGTCAAAAATATATAAATATTAAAATGAAGAGTTAGTAAAATTTAGTATTTAGATTTACTATTTTTAACATACATTTTTTTGAAATCTATACATGATACATGTTATATGTTTTTTGGAAGTAATGATTCTATAGTCTTAATCCTATTTTGTATATCTGTTATTTTTTTCTTTTCTAATTCAATAATTTTTTTTGGGGCTCTTTTTAAGAAATCAATATTACTCAGCTTACGTTCCAGTTGTTTTAAATGTTCTTTTTTGTAAGAATGCTCCTTTAAAAGTTCTTTTTGAGATTTATTAGATTTATCTTCTAAGCCAGTAATACCGATGCTAAGAGTATCAAGCACAAATATAATAGGTGTTTTTTTCTCTTCTTTTAATGAATTTGTTTTTTTAATCGACGATATGCCTGTTCTTTTTTTTATATAGAAAGCAAGCTTATTTATCCAACTTGGAATAATTTCACACTCTATAATTAGAGTTATAGAAACTTCTTCTATAATCTTATTAGAGGACTTTAACTGATCAACTTTAGTAATGAGTTTAATTGCATTATTTACCTCATCTTCTATTTTTTGATCATAACTTTTATTTTTTGGCCAAGATGAATTCATTAGACAAGAGTCTGGTTTCCCAATATTTAGATGTGCATGTAACTCCTCTGTAATAAAGGGCATAAATGGATGAAGTAATTTGAGCAATCTACTAAGTATATGCTTTGTTTCCTTGTATGCTTCTAAACTAGGGTTTTTTGTTTTTATTGATGCACTCTTTATCATTTCCAAATAGTGTGAGCAGAATTCTTGCCATATTGTGCGATATATAGCCATAAATGCTTCTGATATTTTAAATTTTTCAAAGCATTTATTAACATCTTGAAGTAGTTTTTGATATCTTTTTCTAAACCATAAAATAGCAATTTCTTCCTCCCCAGTTGCTTTATGATTTGAAGGATTCCAGTACTCGATTAAGCGAAGTGCATTCCACAACTTATGAACAAATTTTTTCCCCTGCTTAACTAGTGAGATATCATAATTAATATCATTTCCTGCTTGTGCACAAAATAATAAACCAGCCCTAACACTATCTGCACCATGATCTGCAATTAGTTGTAGGGTGTCTGGTGAATTGCCAAGTGATTTTGACATTTTTCTTCCTTTTTCGTCACGTACAATTCCTGTAAAGTATACGTTTTTAAATGGAGCTTTTTTTGTAAAATTATAGCCCGCCATAATCATTCTAGCAACCCAGAAGAAGATTATATCAGGCCCTGTTACAAGATCACTTGCAGGGTAGTAGTATTTGTAGTCTTGATTATTTGGATCAACCATACCATCAAAAATCGTCATTGGCCAAAGCCATGATGAGAACCATGTATCAAGTACATCTTGATCTTGCTTTAGTTGAGAAATATCTAGGCTATCGTTACCACTTAAACTCTTAGCCTTTTTTAATGCCTCTTGAGATGTTTTTGCCACAACATAATTACCATCGGGAAGATAATATGCAGGAATTTGATGTCCCCACCATAATTGTCGTGAGATACACCAATCTCTAATTTTATCAAGCCAATTAAAGTAGTTATTTTTGAACTTATCAGGGTAGAAACGTATAGTACCATTTTCTACACTTTGATATGCTTTAGGTACAAGTTTTTTCATTTTTACAAACCACTGTTTAGAAAGTTTTGGCTCTACAACAGTGTCTGTTCTTTCTGAAAATCCTACTTCATGTTTGTACGGGATTGATTTTTTAAGATAACCAAGTTTCTTTAAATCAGCTACTATGTTTTTTCTTGCTTCAAATCTATCTTCCCCAGCATATAGTCCTGCTGTTTTATTAACTTTTCCTTTAGAAGTAAAAATATTAATTAAAGGAAGTTTGTGGCGTTTTGCAATTTCATAGTCGTTGTAATCATGTGCAGGTGTGATTTTTAAACAACCACTTCCAAGATTAGGATCTACGTAACTATCAGCAATAATTGGTATTATTCTTTTTACAAGTGGTACGAATACTTTTTTCCCTATATAATGAATATATCGTTTATCATCTGGATGTATGCAAATTGCAACATCTCCCAAGAGTGTTTCTGGACGCGTTGTGGCTATAACTATTTCTCCTTCTTCTTCGGTAAGCTTATAAGAGATGTAATATAGGAATCCATCAACCTCCTTATGTATAACCTCGTCATCAGATAGAGCAGTCTCTCTTTCTGTATCCCAGTTTATCATTCTATCTCCACGGTAGATTAATCCTTTTTCATGTAGAGAAACAAATGCATTAGTAACAGCCTCAGAAGGCTTTTTGTCCATGGTAAAGCAAAGACGCTCCCAGTCGCAGCAAATCCCAAGACTACGTAGTTGGGTGAGTATTTTTGTGCCATAAATTTCTTTCCACTCCCAAACATAGTCTAAGAATTCCTTTCTGGTTAAACTTTCTTTAGTAATTCCTTTTTTTTGTAAATTAGAAATAACAATTGCCTCAGTTGCAATAGAGGCATGATCAAGCCCAGGAATCCAACAAACAGACTTACCCAACATACGTGCTCTACGAACTAAAATGTCTTGTATAGTACTGTTGAGTACATGCCCCATATGTAGTGAGCCTGTAATATTTGGAGGAGGTAGAAAGATTACATATGGCTCTTTTTTTGACTTCGTTGCTTTGAAAAGCCCTTTTTTTTCCCAATAAGAATACCAATAATCTTCGGAAATACTATGACTGTATTCTTTAGATAGTGTTATCATAATAATAATAATTTTGAAAAACTATCTAAAAGTTGAAATAATTAAAAAAATCCCTAAAATATATAAGATTATTCTAAAAACAAATACAAATAATATGAACTCTCTAATTAATTCTCTAAAATCATCCATTAACTTTAAAGTTTTGGGATCTACACCTAATACAATATTATCAATATCATATAAAATTTGATTCAACCACTCAATTATGCCACTAATACCTTTAGGATTAATTCTAAATTCGGGTTCTTTGTAGTGCATATATCTATGTGCTTTAACTTCACTATATACTTCTTCTGATTTGGAATATACTTCACAAGTAACTATTAGATTAAATATTTGTGAAATAAATACTTTTAAAAAAGGACTTATTAGAAAAGGGAAAGATCCTTCATATGATATTTTAGACATTTAGAATAAATAGTAGAAATTAAAAAAACTTTTTATTTCTTAAGTTTCGGTTAATATATATTTGCTTCTTATACTCTCTAACTCAGGTGATAATATTTTCAATATTTTTATAAAAATAAATATAACAGTAAGTGAGAGAATTATAAAAATAAGCTTGCTAAATAAACCCAAAAAGTCAGTAAGTTTTTGCAATAAAGTAGCAAACTTTTCAATGGCTTCTTTTTCATTAGCTTTGGAGCAAAAATTAGCAACACTCTCAAGTAAATTAGTTTTTTTTGCATCTTGCAAAAAAGTAGCAAACTTTTCAACTACTTGTTTTTCATGAATTTTTGATAAAAATTCACTTACTTTGTTTATAGATAGAAAAAATAAATCTAAAGCCAATCTATTTTTTATATAAAAATCTATAAATATTAACGTTTTCTTCAAACCAAAGTCTTTAATATAAGTATTATAAAAAAAATGTGTGTCACATTTAAGGGTTTTAATATATTCGCTGTTGAGATATTTACTATAATTGTTATCTTTTAAAGAAAGATCTATGTGAAACTTTACACGATCTTCAATGAAAGTATTAATATTTTTACTGGAATAATTTTTTTTTGATTTTGAGTTAAAGTCTTTTGCATATGATTCTTCTATACTTTTAACTAAATCAGAATATCTAGATCTAATATGTTGAAACCCTTTTTTTATAATATCAAAATTATTTGAAAAAAACCTTTTATCCAAAACCAACTTTTTAATCAAAAGATTTATCTTAGAGTTAACCAATTCATCTTCAAGTAGTATATTTGGCAGAAGTAAGGATTTTTTAAATTTATTTGCTTCTTTATTAAGCTGTTCAATAGAAGTGTCATTGCTAACTAGTTCATCTTGAGAAAAAAGAAAATTTTCATGAAGATAGTTATCATTATTGTCATTGTCTTTAAATTTATTTGAAACAATAGTACTTGCTTTTGAACATATAGAAATTAAAAGTCTTTCTGAAATGTTAGAAAGAGTCTCTTGGCTAATATTATTAATCGCGTTATTAAACCGAACACTTGCATATTGATCAATACTACAATTGAGATTAGGTAGAGATTTAAATACGCCTGTAACATTACTACCAAGTTTCTTTAACCCAGCAGTACAGTACATAGCAGATTTATTCAAAAAGAAAGCAATGAATAATAAAGGTTTTAACGGTCTCATACTTGCAAATATACATTTTTTTTGATAAAATATTGTGTAATAAGTCATTTGTTTTTTAAGTCTAATATTTTTATTGATGCTTTAATTTTTTTTTTTCTTTGTTATAGCTATTCGTATTGCTGAAATTATTGGTAGAATTACTTCAAGAAGCACTTTTTTAGAAGCTAAAATAGTTAGGCCACAAGTAGAAATAAATAATAGAGTAAAAAACACACTTATTAGCTTGAAATAGTAATAAGATTTTTTTTTATTCTCTATATCATTATGCAGCTTTCCTACTATAAGTCCTAAATTACACAGAATAGAACCAGTATTTGTAATTATATTTTTTATATGCTTAAAACCTTCATCTTTTATAAAAATTTTTGCGTTATTTTCAGAATCATCAGCGTTTGGGTAGAAAAACTTACCTACACCAAAAGCCGTAGAAATAATCTTCCCCGCGCTAATGTTTAAAAACTCTTTATTTTTTGATTCAGAAACTAAATTACCTAAATCAAATAAAAGGTCACCTATGTTTTTTTTAGGATTAGAAGTTGATTGAGTTTTGACATTTGAAGAGGGACTATGTTTATTTACTGTAGCGTATGTAGCATAAGGTCTTATTGTTGTTGAAAATATAAGTATAACAAAAGAGTGTAATTTTTTTATGAGATATCGGTTTTTTGCTAAATATTGTTCTTGCTTTTGGGATATAGGCATATAAAATAAAATACATTATGTAAATTTACTGGTCATGGCTTTATAAAAAAACACATGTTGTACAGTTGGTAAATTGTAGGAAATATTGTATCCTATTTTTTAAATTAAACTAGGGCTTTTTATTATTATGTTGAATGCATGAAAGGTGGAAATATTTTAAAGCACTTAAAATAATAATCGTGTATTTGGTCAACTTTTTTTAAATCTAAGTTTTTATCAATACTGTTACTGTTGCCACCTTTGTTGCTGTATATATTTAGAAAGTTTTTATAAGTACAATTAAAGCTAGTTTCTTGTTAAAGATATCAAAGAGTATAGAAACCAAAATAGCCACTCCGCAAGAAAAAAAAATCCCTAAAAATATAGTAAAAACACTATTTAAATACTTTTTTATTTATAAGGGATAATATAAGAGTATAATATCACCAGTATTTATGAGTACATTGTTTATGATATTCATCATTGCTCCACAGTTTTAAATAATGATAAATGTTAGTTTGGGGAAAAGCTTTTTATTCCTGTTTTTAGAAACTAATTCTCCTAGGATTACTAAAAAGGTCTCAACTTGTTTTTTTATCAGAAGCTGTTTATGTTAAATATTCAGAGTTTTAGAATTTTTAGAAGGATCAGATTTTTTCTTTGCAGGGAGTTATTTTGATGTTGTTGAAAACATAAGTATAATCTAATTATAATTATAAGATATTCTCTTACCAAGATTATCCTTGTCATAATAAATGAAATGCCTTATGTTAATTTACTGATTAGCTCATGGGAAACACACATAAAGTAGGGCGACCCTGCACTTTTTAGTTGACATTGTACAAGTAATATCTGTATAAAAATATTTTGTAATATTGAATAAAATAAAATATATCTAGATGTTATGGAGAGCTCTGTTTTGCAATAAGAACTGAGATTATTAATTTTGGCCTCAGTCCTATCTAGGCTTAATAATAACTGGAATCTTTTTTGAAAACACATATTATTTATATGAAGCTTTGGGATTAAATTTTTTATTAAAAAGATGAATGTCAATAAAAATAGGGATACTATCAGATACACATGGTTTTTTAGATGATAAGGTTTTTTATTACTTCAAATCATGTGATCAAATTTGGCATGCTGGAGATATTGGAGATGCTCTATTAATTAGTCGTCTTAGTGCATATAAGCCTTTAAAAGCAGTGTATGGTAATATTGATGGTAGAGAAGTACGTTTACTTTGCCAAGAAAACTTATACTTTGAAGTTGGTGGATTACGTGTTGGCATAATACACATTGCAGGCATACCACCTAATATCACATCAAATGTAAGAGGGTTTTTAAAGAATAAGCCTTTAGATATATTGGTATATGGACATACTCATATTTTACACATAGCAAGACACCGTTCTGTTTTACATATAAATCCAGGAGCAGCAGGATACTCTGGGATACATACGTCAAGAACTCTTGTTAGATTTGAAATAAAAGATGGGGATGTGTGTAATTTGGAGATTATTGACCTAGGTGATTTTTAGTTTAAACTAAATGAATGTTATTTATTGTCATATAAGCTAGGCTTTACTCAAAAAATTAACACATAATTTATATATTTGCCACAAACTGTATTGCATTAATATGCTTTGTTATAGATATTTAAAAAAATTGTTGAGATTGCTCTCGTTGTTGTACTGCTTGTCAGGATGCATATTGGCGGATGAAAAAAAAGAAGATAGTTATGGAGAGATAATCATGGAGCATATTAGTGATAGCCATGAATGGCATTTTTTTTCTATAGGAGATTCGCATTATAGCATACCTCTTCCCATATTGATTTATAAAGAGAGGGATGGGTTTTATGCATTTAGCTCCTCGGACTTTAAAGATAAAAGTGGACATTGGGTTGAATATATGGGATTTGAAGTTTCTCCCCATTCACAAAAAATTATATCCAAAGATGGTGTAGATGTTTACGATTTTTCTTTCACAAAAAATAGTCTCAACTTACTACTAGTAATACTACTGATTCTAATTATTTTTGGAAGCTTTGCAAATTATACAGCTCTAAATGGCAATAAGGCACATAAGGGGTTTTGGGTTTTGTTAATGTTGTTAGTACTTTTTGTAAGAGATCAAATTGCTATAGAGAATATTGGTAAAAAAAAATATAGGAAATTTACACCTTTCTTATTAACGCTATTTTTCTTGATTTGGGTAAGTAATACTCTGGGATTATTCCCAGGAGCAGCTAATGTAACTGGAAACTTCTCTGCCTCGCTTGTTATTGCCATAATTACTTTAATATTTGCAATATCAAAATCAACAAAATACTATTGGAGTCATATTTTCAATCCTCCAGGAATACCATATTTGTTATTACCATTGATGGTACCCATGGAGCTACTTGGATTAGTGTCGCGTACTCTGTCAATGATGATGCGTTTATTTATAAATATATTTGCTGGTCATCTTGTTTTACTAAGTATTATCGGGATAATTTTCAAAATAAAAACACTATCTGCAGCGGTTACTGTTGCTTTTGTTGGAACAATAGTGCTGCTTCTTAAGTTTGGGGTGGCATTTTTTCAAGCGTATTTATTTACCTATATAGCTTCAGTTTTAATGGAGGAGCTTTCGGGTGAAGAAGATAAGGAATTGCTTGCTTAGGTTTAGATGAAAGCATAATATACACACAGATAGTGTTATAACTTTTAACTTATTATTTATAATGACAAATTTAATTATTGGAGCAGTTGTAGCTAGCATAGGATTGATTATATGCGCAGCTAGTTATGGAGTTGCTAAGATTGGTAAATCAGCACTAGAGAGTATGGCTAGGCAGCCAGAAATAGCTGGTAAGATACGAATTTTTGCACTTCTATCAATGGGTGTGATTGACAGTTTAGCTCTTGTAGCTTTAGTCCTATGTTATACTAGTGTGTAGGTAATTATTATGTCATCACTATTTACACCAGAGCTAGGTATTATATTTTGGCACAGTGTGATTTTTTTATCATCCTTGTTTGTTTTAGGTAAGTATGCTTGGAATCCTATACTTGATGCAATCGAAAAGCAGGAAAAGATTAATGAGAGTGATATTGAAAAAACCAAGTTCCTACGACAGGAGATAGAGGTTCTTAATAATAAAAAGGGTGGGATTATTTTTGAAGCAGAGAAAGAGCGAGATAGTATACTTGCTAAAGCTAGGAATACAGAAAAAGAGCTCTTAGAGTCTGCATATAATAAATCCGAAGAATTGAGGGCTAGTGAGCTTGAAAAAACAAGAACAGAGATATCATTGTTACGAGAAAAGGCGTATAAGCAGTGGAGAAAGGAGCTTGTTGATTTAACAATAAATGCTACGAGTAAGTTACTCTATAAGGAGTTAAGTCGTCAGGGTGAGCACGATGCAGTGATTAATCGTATTGTAGACTCAGCACAAAGTGATTTAGGCAATAAAAAAACATAAACTCTCTCATGTCATCTCTACAGCTAAAGGAACGGTATGCAGCAGCTTGCTATACTGTTATTAATAAAGAAGAAGCAGATATATCTTTGGTTTTAAAAGAACTTATTAGAATCAAAGAACTTTTTAACAATTCACAAGAACTCTATGCTTTTTTGATAACTTTATCTCATTCTAGAGAGCAAAGAATAGAGATAACACAAAGAGTTTTGAGGGGTTATTGTAGCAACTTGTCTTTAAAAATCATCTGTTTTTTGATATTTAAAGGAAGGATAGAAATCTTTGAGGAGATAGTCAATCAGTTAGAGTTTTTATATAATCAAGAGGCAGCAAATAAGAAAGTTTGTATAATAACACCGCATCCAATCGATAAAAGCATACATAATTCTTTGAATAAGCTTCTAAAGAAGCTAGGTGTTTCCGAATCTATAGAATTTAAGAATGAGATTGACCCAAGTCTTATTGGGGGTTGTATAGTTCGATTTAGTGATAGGCAACTAGATTTTAGTATGCTAGAAAAACTAGAGCAATTAAAAAAACATTGGTGTTCTTCACTTTTACAAAATAAATAATTTATAGATGAAAAATATTAATCCAGAAGAGATTACCTCACTACTAGCAAAAGAGTTGGAGAGATTTGGAAAACCCTCAAAAATAGAGGAAGTTGGCCAGGTACTACAAATTGGTGATGGGGTTGCCCATATTTCGGGCCTACATAAGGCACAAATTGGAGAGTTATTACTTTTCCCAGAAGGAATAGAGGGACTAGTGCTAAACTTGGAGAAGGGCAATGTGGGAGCAGTATTACTTGGAAGTGCGAGTCAAATAAAAGAGGGAGATATTGTCAAACGTACAGGTAGAATAGGAACAATAAAAGTTGGAGAAGGAATGCTTGGTCGTGTAGTAAATACATTAGGTCATCCAATAGATGGCAAGGGTGATTTACAAGGAGAGTTGGTAGATATGCCACTAGAGAGAAAGGCTCCTGACCTTATTTATAGAAGCCCTGTGCGTGAACCACTATATAGTGGAATTAAAAGTGTAGATTCTATGCTGGCAATTGGAAGAGGGCAGCGAGAGTTAATAGCAGGTGATCGTAACACTGGCAAAACTACTATTGCAATAGATGCAATTTTGAGTCAGATGAAGGAGTACAAAAAAGGCAACCCAGTTTATTGTATCTATGTAGCAATTGGGCAAAAGGCTTCTACTGTAGTTGAGATAGTATCTCTGTTAAAAAGCCGTGGAGCTCTGGCATATACAACAATAGTTTGTGCTAATGCCTCTGAGCCTGCTTCACTACAATATTTGGCCCCATTTACTGGTGTAGCACTAGGAGAATACTTTAGGGATACTGGTCGTCATGCATTAATTACCTATGATGACCTATCAAAACAAGCAATTGCATTTCGTGAGGTTTCGTTATTGTTGCGTAGACCACCTGGTAGAGAAGCTTATCCAGGGGATATTTTCTTTTTGCACGCAAGGTTATTAGAGCGAGCTGCAAAAATCACAGAAGAGGACTCAATAGCTGCTAAAATGAATGACCTGCCTAGCTCTTTGAAGGGGAAAGTTAAAGGAGGAGGCTCGCTTACAGCACTTCCAATTATAGAGACCCAAGAGGGTGATATCTCAGCATACATTCCAACAAATGTGATTTCTATCACAGATGGGCAAATTATTCTCAATGTAGATCTATTTAATAGTAATATTCGTCCAGCAATTCAGATAGGAGAATCTGTCTCACGTGTTGGAGGAAGTGCACAAACTCCTTTAATGAAAAAACTTGCAGGTGTTCTAAAATTGGGACAAGCAAGGTTTAGAGATTTGGAAGCATTTTCTAAATTTGGGTCTGATGTTGATCCCATAACTCAGAAAATAATAGATAGAGGTCGTAGAGGACAAAAATTGCTCACTCAGCCACCATACAATCCATTTTCTCTATCTCATCAATTGCTTCTGCTATACCTTATAAAAAATAATAAGTTAGATGGTGTTGCGCTGGAAGCGGTAGGCCGCTTCCAGCGCGAGCTACTCTATCATATGGATGAGAACTATCTGGAGGTATTAAGCAAGTTGGAAAACTCTAATAAGATTTCACCAGAGCTTGAGCAACAGCTGGAGAGTTGTATTAATGAGATTCTAAAAAATTATATTTAAAAAAAGGAGGACTTACTAAGCTATAGAACAGCATTTTCTGAGTAAAAATAGTAATTTTTATTTTAGAAAATGGAGACAACTATGGCCTATAAAGCCAAAAGAATATTTTATGAACTTATGCAAGGGGTATTCACTAGAAATATGCTTTGTTTTTTTTAACTATTTAAAAGTATGGTTATTTGTAGTGTGTTTTATATGAGCTCAATGCTTGTAGTACAATGCAGAGAGTATACCTATAATGGGAGTAATATTATATATAACTATCTTCTAAAAAACAGTAAGCTCATAGTGGCGGATTAAAGATATAATACATAGATGTATTGCAATATTTATATTTATGAGTAAAATAAACAATCAAGTAATAGATTTTTTCCGACTAAACTTGGTTTGAATAAAATCTCTGGTGCTTTAGCTTACATAGTCACCTACGCCTATTTCTTCCTATTTGCTACCTTACCTTTTTCTCTTGTGGGCAGCTTAACTCCCTTTATGGAAGAAGGGGTTATCTGGTCATTTACATATTCTTTAACTTTCATCTTGGGGTTGCTACACCACAATACAATGCTTTTTTAACTATAATTCTGTAAATGGGAGCTCCATAACCTTGCTTTTATTTGACTCATAATAACTAATCCATATAACCCGTACAACAAAATTACATAAAGCTACTATGGGTGGAACAGAAAGCATTAAATGTAGGAGATTGTAATTACCACCCCCTCCCCCCCAAAAAAAAAAAACATTTTCCGTTCATTTTCTTACTCAATACCTAAGATGGATTTTTTCATTTTAGCATTCATTTTTTTAATAAAAAACGACTCTGGTGTATTTTGCTACAAAAACCCATTTTACAAAATTCTTAAATACACAATGCTTACCACCTCTACAATTATAATTACTAAACTACAGCGCAAAGACATGCTTTAACTATAAAAAAATGCTATATCTACAACATATTGACAATAATTTACCAAAAGCTCAGCTACAATCGGTCAAAAAGATCTTAAGTTAATCGATGGGATGTTTTACCTATATTTGTAACGCAAAAAATATAGATGAAGAGAAAAAGAGCCAGATAATCTTTAGTGGGGCAAATATCCTTTCCTACCTCAAAACATACTCCTAATATAAAACAAAAGAAAAAGTTCCTTGGTTCTCTTATGCTGTGAGAGTTTTACCAAAGTAGTTCACCTCCAATTGGTATAACACTACCCAAAATTTTCACAAAAACAGTTGTACTTGTCCCTATGCCAAAAGAAAAGAACGGATGACCAAGGAAGCATTCTTAACTCCTAAGTTATTTTAGGTTCATTAAATTGAAAGATGAGGTAACGCGACTTTTTATTAAGTAGCAATACTAATAACTTATCATAAGTTAGTGTTAAAAATTATCACACTTATATAATCACAAACTCTATTTACAAAAAAAAGAGAATTAATAAGTACCAAAATTTCTTTTTGTTATGAAAGCCAAGCTCAAAGCAAATAAAAACCGAGCTACTAAATAGCAACTAGCATTTTAAAAAACACAAAGTAAATAGTATTTTTGAAAAACAGACCATAGATATAGGTAGTCACTATACAGAGTTCTAAATATTGACACCTCTTTTGACTATAGCAAAGAAGATAAAACCAAAAAAACTTCCAAGGCAAAAAAGGGAAGTAAAATAAATATTCAAAACAAAGATTATGCTTTATTCAATAATCAAAGAAGTATAGTAAATCGTGGAAAGTTTTTGTTACCAAACAAGCCCTAACATAGTTGATAATAAATAAACGAATGTTCTCGTCCTTGAGTATTTATGGACAAAACAAATGCCGAAAAACCTAAGGTTATTATATAAGTGGTGGAATTCAAAAGAAGAACCTGTAACTTATATAGAAAGAAAAAACAAAGTGATTTTTAAAATATGTATCATCATAATACTTGGGAGTATTCCAATTTTCTTCATTAATCACACAAATAATCGTAATAGTCAAACTATACTTTTTATGTATTTCTCCATACCGATAATGTGCGTTAAGAACGCCTAGGGAACTATTAAACTCGGACAATAAAACTAGTACTAAACTTCGTATGTAGGAGTTGTAGGAAAGGTAGTGTTGTCTTGTATTGTCAATGGTATGGGGGGGGGGGGGGAAAACTTAAAGGGAAAGAAACATTTTATTAACTTGCGCCAAAGTAAAGAAATATTAAAAAAAAAAAGCCATTTTACCC
>PJEL010003247.1_pt1 | contig 14122 bp, 12 predicted proteins | sample 1853271 | NCBI WGS metagenome assembly PJEL01 (sample SAMN08108733, study PRJNA415343) | Invertebrate metagenome, whole genome shotgun sequencing project. | host: Globobulimina | place: Sweden: Gullmar Fjord | collected 2015-08 | reverse complement strand
AAGGAGAGGAATATGACTTTATTGCCATGTCACTCGATATCTCAAATGACAATGCAAGAAAACGAGTTCAGCAAGCGCGGGCCATATTGAGAAAAAAATTGGCTTTTTTGAAGGATTAAGGGGATTCAATTTTTTTGTGTGCGACATGATAAGTTAATGCACGAGTGATGAATTCTTTCATGAGGTTTTCAGGAAATTTTTCCTCCTGTTCAAACAAAATACCGCGGCTTTTTTCATAGTGAAGGTTGGACGGATATTGTTCTTTGAAAAGGGGTATTAGAGACGTCTGGCAATGAACATAAATGCCATATTTATTTTGTGCGGAGCTCCATTGTAGTCTAATGGTTGTGCCACTTTTCGGATGCTCAGTAAGGTAGCTTGGAACACCCCACTTCAGGGTTTCCGAAATCTCACCGACCTTATCATCGGCATCGGAAATTTCGAAGATCATTTGCCGAAGGGCAAGAAGCTTTTTGCGCACATCTGCCGGAATTGCTTGATAAGTCGACGCAACCTCCAAGTTTTCGATGGGGTAGTGTTCCACTGTAGTCATCTCCAAAGGGTTCAGAATACAAAAGTGCAGAACATTTCCCCAGTAGTCAATTTGCAATTCTTGCGGTTCGGAAATGCAAATGGCCGCCTACATTTCTGAGGCGGCCATAATATCATCTAAAGGGAGCTTAGTGTTTAACTCGCTCGCTTAAATTTCTGACGCTTTGTTGCTGGACGCTTATTCGCTCCATTTGCAGAGGTATTGGGCCGTTTGGCATTCTTAAAGCCTGGCTTACCCTTGTTCTTGCTGAGGGTTTTCTTGGTCTTTCCAAACGGCTTTCTCTCTCCGCCTGAACGATACTTTTTCTCTCCACCGGAGCGACTTTTTTTCTTTGAGGGCGCTGGGGCCGGGAAGGGATGGTCGTCATCAACTCTAACTTGCTGTTTAATGGTTTGTTCCACGGCACGAAGAAGGTTTTTCTCCCGTGGTTCACAAAGGGATATGGCAATACCGGAAGCACCTGCACGGCCGGTTCGTCCGACGCGATGCACGTAATTTTCAGGTTCCATAGGAAGATCGTAATTAATCACATGGGTTATGCCGCTAACATCGATACCGCGCGCGGCAACGTCGGTTGCCACCAGAACAGAGAATTTCCCGTTCTTAAAATTGCGCAACGTCCGTTCACGCGCTCTTTGAGCCATGTCACCGTTAATGGCAGCCGTCTTGATACCTTCAACCTCGTTTTTGATTTCCTCGGCAAGAGATTCCGTTGTCACCTTGGTTCGAACAAACACTAAAACGCGTTCTTTTCCTTCCAATGCCAGCAGATGCATCAACAGGTCTTTTTTGTGTTTTTGCGCGACCATCAAAACAGAGTGATCGATGGTATTGGCGACAACTGTCTCGCGCGGCGCTTCTACATATACCGGCTCATTCAATAGTTTTTTTGACAGATGTTTAATCTGCGAGCTCATGGTTGCGGAAAACATAACGGTTTGATGTGTTTCAGGAAGTTTTCCTGCAATTTCCGAGACGTCATCAATAAAGCCCATATCGAGCATTCTATCCGCTTCATCCAGGATGAAGGTCTGGACATTATCCAGTTGTACGGATCCTTTTTCGATATGATCTTTAAGGCGTCCAGGCGTTGCTACCAAGATGTCGACACCGCGTACCAGAGCCTGAAATTGCGGGCCGTAAGGAGAGCCGCCATATACAACTGTATGGAAAAGTTTGATGCCGCGGGTGAAAACCTGAATGCATTTACCAATTTGACTGGCGAGTTCTCTTGTAGGTGCCAGAATAATTGCTGTTGGTTTATTCGATTTCGGACGTTTGCGGTCATGGGATAGGGTTTGCAACAACGGCAATACAAATGCTGCGGTTTTTCCGCCGCCTGTCTGGGCTATGCCCATTAGATCTTTCCCCTCTAAAAGATGAGGAATGGCGGATCCCTGAATAGGAGTTGGTGTGTCAAAACCCTGTTTTTCCAAAGCGCGTAAAAGCGGCCCAACAAGGTTGAGATCTGTAAATACTGTCATTAATAACTGTCCTTCAACAGACATACCCAAGTTCACTTAGCGCGATCCTTGGGCATATTTTTTATAGCCAATAGGGTGGGAACCGTTTCTCCCAGCCTGGCTCGGATTGTCGTTGAGGACGATCAGACCGGCAGCGACACTACTGTCGCGGAAATACTGTTCACATAACCTAGTAACAAGTGAAGAAAAATGCTGCACTTGCACAAAACGCAATTTTGCGTTCACGCCGTATGATGGTTTTCTTTATTAATGTCAAGAGCTGATCACGCGAAAAACCCGGTTTTGCCTATTATATTTTGTTTTTCTTAATATTCATGCGCTACAAGCAGGTCTGCTCAGAATTTATAGAGCTAGTAATATTAATCCAATTCCTATACAACAGCGCAAACTTTGATGCGGCGCACAAAAAACATGTGCGCCTTTTCTTTTGTAAAAACACCGGGTAGTTCATCTTGCAAGTCAACACAAAACAGCTCATTCACGAGATCGAGAAATCATCCTTGGCTCGCATTAAAACCGAACTCCTGTCTGGGCTAACTGTTGCGTTGGCATTGGTGCCGGAAGCTGTGGCATTTGCGTTTGTTGCAGGTGTACACCCTCTTGTTGGCCTTTATGCTGCCTTTATGGTTGGATTGATCACGGCCCTTATTGGTGGGCGCCCCGGCATGATATCCGGTGCAACTGGCGCACTTGCAGTTGTTATGGTGAGCCTTGTGGCGTTGCACGGGGTTGAATATTTGTTTGCGGCTGTTGTTTTGATGGGTGTGTTCCAGATATTGGCGGGGATATTCCGCCTTGGTAAGTTCATCCGCATGGTGCCACATTCAGTCATGCTGGGTTTTGTGAATGGCTTGGCTATTGTGATTTTTCTGGCGCAGCTCAGTCAGTTCAAGTTACCTGGTACAGACGGTGAATTGGAGTGGATGAGCGGAAATACGCTTTATCTCATGCTCGGCCTTGTAGCATTAACAATGGTTATCATTTTCGGGATGCCTAAGCTTACAAAGGCTATTCCCGCACCGCTTATTGGTATCGGTGTTGTCACGTTGCTGGTTATTGGTTTGAATTTGGATGTGCCGACGGTAGGTGATCTTGCGTCCATTGCAGGCGGTCTTCCTGAATTTCATATTCCTGCAGTTCCCCTGACACTTGAGACATTCTGGATTGTTCTGCCTTTCTCATTGATCCTTGCGGCCATTGGTCTCATCGAAAGCCTGCTGACCCTTAACCTTGTTAGTGAAATTACAGAAACACATGGCGGCGCTAGTAAAGAGTGTTTTGCACAAGGCGTTGCCAATACGGTAACCGGTTTCTTCGGCGGCATGGGTGGCTGCGCGATGATTGGTCAAAGCATGATCAATGTCAGCTCTGGTGGGCGTCAGCGCCTTTCAGGAATTTCAGCAGCCCTCTTTTTACTTGGTTTTATTCTATTTGCCTCCCCGATAATCGAACAAATTCCGCTCGCCGCATTGGTTGGTGTTATGTTTATGGTTGTGATTGGAACTTTTGCCTGGTCCAGTTTTCGTATCATCAACAAAATTCCTCTTTCCGACGCCTTTGTTCTGGTTCTGGTTTCTGCCATTACAGTGATTAGTGATTTGGCCGTTGCCGTTGTTGTCGGTGTTATTGTTTCAGCCCTTGTCTACGCTTGGCAAAGCGCCAAGAAAATTCATGCGGTAAGCCGTATAAACCGAAATGGCAGCAAAGAGTACGTTCTTGAAGGACCTTTGTTTTTCGGATCTGTTGCTAGTTTTCAGGACCTGTTTGACCCTAAAAATGACCCTGATGATGTGATTATCGATTTCCGGGGATCGCGTGTGGTGGACCATTCAGGGCTTCAGGCGATTGATAGTTTGGCTGAACGCTATGGCAACTCAGGTAAAAAGCTTCATTTACGTCATTTGAGTAAAGACTGTCAGGCCCTTTTGCACAAAGCCAGAAATATGGTCGAAATTTCGGTTCTTGAAGATCCTGAATATGGCGTTGCTACTGACTACAAAGAAAATTACGTAGAGTAGATTAGTTCTTTATCGAAGAAGTGATGGACAAAAAGCACTTCGCTTGAATAAAGTGGTGAAAATTTTAGAGTGGTTCTTTGTCGGGGGAGTGGAGAATGGAACTTATCGAAAAATTGCATCTTGAAGACGTGATGCAGGAAATCATTACAGTATTAACGTCCTATGGTCTGGATGTACTTGGTGCCGTTGTCATCCTGATTATCGGCAATATAATCTCCAAACGCGTACCGAAAACAGTAGCCAACGTCCTTAATAAAAGGGATGTAGATCAAACAGTTGTCAATTTCCTTGGCAGCATGACCCGGATGCTGATCCTCACCTTTACATTGCTATTGGTCCTGGCCCAGTTTGGCGTTCAGACAGCCAGTTTGATTGCTGTCCTTGGTGCTGCCGGTCTTGCCATTGGTTTAGCGCTGCAAGGGACGCTTTCCAATGTCGCTGGCGGTGTGATGCTTTTGTTTTTCCGTCCGTTTCGCATAGGTGATTTCGTTGAAGCAGGAGGGCATGCGGGAACTGTTCGTTCTTTGAACCTGTTCACGACTGAACTTTCAACAGGGGATAACGTTCAGATTATTTTGCCAAACAGCAGTGTCTGGGGCGGCGCTATTAAGAACTACAGTTTCCACAAAACGCGCCGTGTCGATCTGGTCATGGGTATTGCCTATGAAGATGATATGGATAAAGCAAAGAGTGTTATGCAAGCGTTGATCGCTGCTGATCCGCGGGCACACAAAGATCCTGCACCTGTGATCGCTGTTTCTGAATTGGCGGATTCATCTGTTAATTTTGTTGTTCGGATCTGGTGCGATAGCGGGGATTACTGGCCGCTTAAATTTGATATTACAAAGGGTATGAAAGAAGCTTTTGATAAAGAAGGCATTTCCATTCCATACCCTCAACAAGTTGTTCATGTGGTTAAGGAGTAAATTCTTAAGCCTTGATAATGAAAACTGATTAGCCCTCCAAAACTGGAGGGCTTTTTTGTCGCTAGATCAAGCGTTGTCGTGAGGCGGGTTGTGAATAAGGCCATGTTTGCGCCAGAAGAAACCACGGACATTGACCAGAAAAGCCGTACTCCATCCAAACAATAGAATACCACTGACCGCTTGCAGTGAGGATGTCAGCCGCCAAGCTTTCGTAAGTGTTACATCGCCAAACCCGAGCGTTGTGAAGGTAACGGTAGAAAAATAAACCGCTTCAGAAAGTGAGCTGGTCTCTCCGACAAACCAATAGAAAATAGCCCAGATCCAAGCCTCAATTGTGTGTGCCATAAAAAGGCCAAGGACAACGACAATCATAATGACAACATGGCCAAAATGAGGATATTTCACATCCCATTTAGGACCATAGTTTTTTAATCGTGACAGTAAACCTTCGAGACAAAGTGCATGAGTAATGACGCAAGCAATAATCAAAACAGTACCAAAAAATAACTGAATTAGCATAGGTTCTGCCAGCATACCAAAATCTCGCGATACATTTTGTTGTGAAATCTATTAATTCAATCAGGAAACCAGCACAGTTTAGCTGATTTCCCGATTTTTAATAGAAATTATGCTGCAACCACTTCTTGTTTTGCAGAAGCCTTGATCATTTCAGCTGCTTTTTCGCCGATCATTATCGTTGGTGCATTTGTGTTACCGCCAATCAGGGTCGGCATGACCGATGCATCAACAATACGTAGTCCTTCCATTCCGTGTACCTTCAATTCAGGGTCAACAACGGCCATGTCATCGATCCCCATCTTGCAGGTTCCAACTGGATGATAAACCGTATCGGCTTTATTGCGGATGGCTTCAATAAGAGCCTCATCGGATTCAAGATCCACCGGATAAAGCGGGGCCGCCCGATACTTGTCAAAGGCAGGCGCATGGAGAATACGTTCCATCTGTTTGACACCATCAAGCAGAACTTGGACGTCGTCTTCGTGATCGAGGAATTTAGGATCAATACGCGGTGCATCTTCAGGGTTGGTTGAGTTGAGGCCAACAGTCCCGCGGCTCTTGGGTCTCAGGACGCAGCAGTGACAGCTAAACCCTTTACCCAAATTGGTTTTCCGCGCGTGATCATCCAGCATGCCGATTACCAGATGAAGCTGATAATCCGGAACTTCAAGATTGGGGGATGTTTTTAAGAAGGCACCCGTTTCTGCAAATGTTGTTGTGACCAGACCGGTTCGTTTTTTCCGCCATTCAAAAATGGCTTTCACCAGATCAACAGCGCCGCCAAGCGTAATGCCAAATGTGCTGGGATCATTCGATTTATAAGATGTTACATAATCAATATGATCCTGAAGATTTTCCCCGACACCGGCAAGTTCATGCACAACATCGATTCCAAATGGTTTAATAGCATCAGAAGGCCCAATACCAGAGAGCAGCATTAATTGCGGTGTCGCAAAAGCACCACCGCACAGGATAACTTCTTTTGAGGCCCTGATTTCCTTTTTCTTCTTACCTTGCACATACTCGATGCCTACAGCTTTTTTACCTTCCAGCAGTATTTTTGAGGCTGTCGCATGGGTAATAATATCAAGATTTGGACGGTCCAAATTGGGTGTCAGGTATCCTTTTGCTGCGCTCCATCTTTCGCCGTTTTTCTGCGTGACTTGATATAGACCGACACCTTCCTGTGTCGCGCCGTTAAAGTCATTATTAAGAGGAAACTGCAATTCACTGGCGGCGTCCATAAAGACGTCATTAATTTTTTGTGGAGACCTTAATTCGGCAACATTGAGCGGGCCGCCAGTTCCGTGGAACTCATCACTTCCCCGTTCATTGTTTTCTGCTTTTTTGAAATAGGGGAGAACTTCATCGAAAGACCACCCCTTATTGCCAAGACTTGCCCAGTGATCATAGTCCCATTTATGTCCCCGTACATACAACATGGCGTTGATGGAGCTTGATCCGCCCAAGGTTTTCCCGCGAGGTTGATAGCCTTTTCGGTTATTCAGGCCCGGTTGCGGTACAGTTTCAAAAGCCCAATTGTTTATTTTTCTGGGAAGCATGGCAGCTGTTCCAAGCGGGGCGTGGATCAAAATACTCTTATCCGGTCCTCCTGCTTCCAAAAGGCATACTTTCACTTTGGGATCTTCTGATAGCCGGCTAGCAACTACGGATCCTCCCGATCCTCCCCCAACGACAATATAATCATACATCCTTTATCTCCTCCCTGATTGTTTTTATTGGATAGATGTTCTGAGAATTAGTTTTTCTAACGCATGTTAACTCCGTCAAAATATCTGGACGGAGTTACCCCGAGAATTTGTTTAAACATAGAAATAAAGGCGCTGATGCTGTCATACCCCATATCCAGCGCAACAGCGGTTACAGATTTCCCTTCTGCAAGCAACTCAACTGCAGCCAAAAGTCTTCTTTGCTGTCGCCACTTTCCAAACGTCATCCCGGTCTCAATTTTGAAAAGCCGAGAGAGATTGCGTCCACTTGCACCGATATGGAGTGCCAATTCTGAGAGAGTTCGTCCTTCCGCGGGGTTTTCCATAAAAATATTAACCAGCCTCAAGAGGCGTTCGTCGGTGGGCATTGGCAAAAGAAGAGGGGCTTTTTCGGCAATGGAAACTTGATCGAGGATAACCTCCATCAATCGACTTTCCGGTGTGCCGGCACGGTATTTCCTTGGAATAGATTCCGCGTTTGAGATGAGCTCTCTCAGGAGCGAAGAGACAGTCAGCACGCAGCATTCATTTGGCATGGGGTCTGTTTTGTCTTCTGCTATATGAATGACAATGAACTTGGCTGCGCCAGCAAAGTGAATGCTGTGGGATTTCCCGGTCGGTATCCACACAGCCCGTCCTGCAGGAACCAGCCATCGTCCTTCCTCTGTTGAGACTAGAACGACACCTGAAACGGTATAGGCCAATTGTCCCCACATGTGGCGGTGAAGGTCAATGTCCGCACCTTCGTCCAAGTCGATTACCCTGATGGTAATCGGACGCTCCAGTAATTCCGCTGGGGTGTATGTTGAAAGCTCAAGTTTTTGTCTCATAATAAGACACGCTACTCTTGTTCGAAAAACAGGCCAAGAAAAAAATGACCGGCGGTCGGTTAGAAGAAACTGACACTGTTGATTGCGTTTCCCTGAATTTGCCACTAATTAGGATGTCTGGATGCGGGAGATTTTGATGTCACAAAGAGCTGTTAAGAGTGCTTTGGTTGTCGGGGCGGGTATCGTTGGTGTCAGTACGGCATATGCGTTGCAAAAAGAAGGTATCAAAGTCACTCTAATTGACAGGTCCGGTCCTTGCGCAGGAACGTCTTTTGGGAATGCAGGAGCACTTGTCGACGGCAGTAGCGTTCCCAACGCCACGCCCGGTTTATGGAAAACAGTTCCTTCTATGCTGGCAGATCCCACTGGGCCGCTGACAATCCGTTGGTCTTATATTCTTAAAATCGCTCCATGGTTGCTCAGGTTTCTGGTGGAAGGACAGCCTCACCGCGCTGAATATAATGCAGCGGCGCTTCGGGCTCTGACGAAAAATGTTGCGGTTGATTGGCAGGGCCTCATAGAGGCGACGGCTTTGAGCGATCTGGTTACAGACGTTGGCTGGCTTAAAGTTTATGATAGTGATGAAGGATTTAAGGGAACGCAGAGCGCGCGGGATATGATGGCGCGGCACGATACTGAGTTTGAGGTGTTGAATGCGCGGGATCTTCGTGATCTGGAACCCAACTTGAGTACAATTTTTCGGCACGCCATATTTCAAAAAAAGGCCCGTTTCCTTCTTAACCCTGAACGGATGGTTATCGGAATTGCAGAAGCTTTTAAGGCTTTGGGGGGCGATATTGTTATTTCGGATATTCATTCCGTAACGTCCAGCGAACAAGGTGTGAGCGCAGTTGGTAGCGGGGGTGCTATTGAAGCCGATACGCTTGTTTTGTGTACAGGAGCTTGGTCCAAAAATCTCGCAGGCCAGTTTGGCGCAAAAGTGCCGCTTGATACCGAACGGGGGTATCATCTTATGTTCCCACCGGTGGAAGACAAACCTATATTCAGGCCTATCGTTTATGGCGAAAAATCCTTTGTATTGGCTCCGATGGAAATGGGGGTCCGGATGACGAGCCAGGTGGAGTTTGCCGGTCTTGAAAATGCGCCGGATTACAGGCGTGTGAGAAAGCTCATTCCCTTCGCCAAAAAAATGCTGCCAAGCCTTGTCACAGAAGAAAAAGATGTGTGGTTAGGATACAGACCATCTCTCCCGGATTCGCTTCCTGTTATTGGGCCTTCCCCCAAAGATCCAAGGGTAATTTTCGCATTTGGACATCAGCATTACGGCATGACTTTAGGGCCAACAACAGCCCAAATGGTGAAAGACCATATACTGGGGAAAGAAGAAACTGTCCCCCTATGGCCGTACCGGGCAAATCGGTTTGCATAGATTGGCTCTGTAGGAAAGTTTTTAATGGTCCTTTTGTAAGAGCCAATTGATAGGCATTCTATTCGCAACTCTTATGAATGGATGGAAGACATGTCTACAGAACGCGCCAGTGTTTGCCCTTTGGATTGCCCGGATACCTGCAGTTTCACTGTGACGGTAGAGGAAGGCAAGATTTTAAAAGTGCGTGGATCGGATGCTAATCCTTTAACCGCGGGCGTCGTCTGTAACAAAGTGGCGCGATATTATCCTGAATTTGTTCATGAGGGAGGGCGATTGACGCAACCACTTCGCCGTGTTGGCCCAAAGGGAACCAATCAGTTTGAGCCCATAAGTTGGGACGCGGCACTGGATGAAATACATCAGCATTTCAGCACGATCATTGCTGAACACGGTCCCCAAGCCATTGTACCGCTGAATTATGCAGGACCGCACGGTATGCTGGCTGGCGGTTCCATGGATCTTCGGTTTTTCCACCGTTTAGGAGCGTCTCTTTTGAAGCGCCGGCCGATGTGTGGTGGCGTTAAAAGTGAAGCTTTCAAAGGAACGTTTGGGTCCATGCCGGCAGTACAACCGGAGCAATGTATTCACGCCAAGCTGATTGTTGTTTGGGGTAATAATGTCACCTATTCCAACCTGCATTTAGCCCCATTGATCAAGCGGGCAAAGGCACAAGGCGCAAAACTTGTTGTTGTCGATCCCAAGCGTATTAAAATCGCGGATCAAGCAGATATGTACCTGCCGGTCAGGCCCGGGACAGACATCATTCTTGCTTGGGCGATTGCGCGAGAGCTTGAAAATCTGGGAGCATTTGATCACGATTTCATTGAAAAACATGTTCAGGGTGCGGATGAATTTATGGATGCCGCGCGCGAATACTCGCTTGAGCAATCCGCAGAGATCTGTGGTGTCTCAGCTGAACAAATACAAGAATTCGCGAAATTATATCACGCCAGCAACCCGGCAGTGATCGCTGCTGGTAATGGGTTAGAGCGAAATCAAAATGGTGGTAATGGGGTGCGGGCAATTTTTGCGCTGCCATCTCTTTGCAATAAATTCGGGTTAAGAGGTGGAGGTGTTATTGGCGGGTCTGGAAATCTTTTTCCAAAAACATCTGATGCTTTAACGCGGCCTGACCTTGTACCTGAGGGAACCCGAAGCCTTAATATTTTGGATATCGGACGGTATCTGGCGGAAGGTGGATTGGATGTCCCGCTTAAAGGGATCTTTATTTATAATCATAATCCGGTAGTGGTGTCTCCCAATCAAAACCAAATGGTCGAAGGGTTGTCCCGCGAAGATATTTTTGTGGTTGGCTGTGATGTGACCATGACTGACAGCATGAAATATGCAGACATAATTTTACCAGCAGCTACACATTTCGAGCATGATGATATTTTCTGCGCCTATGGTCAGCCTTATGTACAACGGGCTGAAGCGGTCATTGATCCGGTGGGAGAATCCCTACCCAATACGGAAATTTTCCGGAGGCTGGCGGCCCGTTTCGGTTTCAATGAAGATATCTTCAAAGCGTCCGATAAGGAGTTGATGGATGAAGCGTTAGACCCTTCAGATCCACGTCTCGGCGGGTATCTGCCGAGTGAAATTCCGCTTGCAAAGGCCATATCAATGGAAGCGGATCGCGGCGAGGTGATTTTGTTTGAGAACACGTTTCCAGCAACGCCATCGGGCAAAATCGAATTGAAATCAGAATATTTGGCGGCAAGCTATCAACAACTTCTACCAAACTACAATGCTTTGCAGTCAGAATATGAACTGACATTAATTACGCCATCATCGAACAGAATGATTACCTCAACTTTTGGCGGCGTTTCCGCAAATCAAAAGGCGCCTGTTTTGGAAATGAACCCCGTTGATGCGGAAAAACGAAACCTTACCGATGGTGAAGGCGTGAAGATCTTCAATGCACTAGGCGAGGTTTTTCTCCCCTTAAAAGTAACGGATGCCGTTCGCCCTGGTGTCTTATGCTCACCAAAAGGATCATGGTTTGTGACGACCAGTAATAATCAGACAGTTTCGGCTCTTGCGCCCGTAACAAAAGCTGACCTTTGTGAAGGTGCCTGCTACAATGATTGCCGGGTAGAGGTTGAAGCAATTGTTTAAGCGGGGGAATAAGTGTCTGACGAAAACCTGGTTTCAGTAAAAGGTGGGTGTCTTTGCGGCGGCGTTAAATTTGAGGTGCAAGGCAAAACTTCGCTAGTGAGTTTTTGTCACTGCAAACAATGTCGTACATGGCATGGAAATTTTGTAGGCTATACCGGAAGTCATCAAGACAATCTGGTTTTTAAATCCAGCGAAGCCCTCACTTGGTTTAAATCATCAGAGGAGGCGCGTCGGGGGTTCTGTCAGATTTGTGGGAGCAGCTTGTTCTGGGATCGATTAGGATCCGAGGGAATTGCTATTGCCGCAGGATGCCTGGAGGATCCAACTGGACTTACCGCAAAAGATCATATTTTTGTCGCCTCCGCGGGTGATTATTATGAACTGGATGATGATTTGCACAAATTTGATGGGGACCATCAATCAGGTGTATAAAATATCCAAATAGTAATGGTTTCTTCCTTTTCAGAATGCTGGACAATATTTGAGGTTTTATGGAAATCAATCCGCTTCCTTTTCTAAATTCTCTCTTTGAGGTGGCTGTGAATGCAGCAATGCCGGGTGACAATTTAACATCAAAATTGCCTCAGAAACCAAAAGGAAAAACCATTGTCGTTGGCGCTGGAAAAGCAGCAGCTTCAATGGCTAAAACAGTGGAATATAACTGGAGTGGAGCGCTTAGTGGCCTCGTGATTACGCGATACCAACATGGACTGGATTTACAGAAAATTCGTGTTGTTGAAGCGGGACATCCTGTTCCGGACGATGCCGGCCAAAAAGCCGCAGATGAAATTCTGGAGTTGGTAAAAGACCTCACCGAAGATGATTTGGTGATTTGCCTTATTTCGGGTGGGGGGTCTGCTCTTTTGTCAAAACCTGCTGATGGCATTACTCTGGAAGACAAAAAAGCAATCAATAAATCCTTGCTGGCATCTGGTGCCAATATTCAGGAAATGAACACGGTGCGGAAAAAACTGTCTGCGATTAAAGGCGGGCAACTTGCCCTAGCAGCACATCCCGCAAAAGTGGTTTCCTTTATGATTTCCGATGTGCCGGGGGATGATCCTTCGATCATTGCTTCCGGTCCTACGGTTTATGATGACACAACGGTTGGGGATGCTGTTGAAATACTCGACAAATATGGCATTTCCATAACCGACAAAATCAAAAATGCTATGGATCAGCAGGCCACCATGGTTCCTGATGCAAATCATGAGGTTTTCAAGGAATGCGAAAACATCATGATTGTTACCCCGCAGGATGCCTTGCAGGCCGCGGCAACGCAGGCTCGAAGAATGGGTATCACGCCTATCATTCTTGGGGATAGCATTGAGGGAGAGGCGAAAGGTGTGGCTCAGGTTCTTGCTGGTATTACGCGGCAGATATTGGATCATGATGAGCCTGTGAAAAAGCCCTGTGTAATTCTGTCCGGCGGGGAAACGACCGTTACCATATCCGATAAACTGGACAAACCTGGGCGTGGCGGTCGCAACGCTGAATTCTTACTTGCCTTTGCCAATGCAATGAATGGAGCAAAAGGCGTTTATGCATTGGCTGCGGACACGGATGGTATTGATGGGTCAGAAGATAATGCGGGTGCTGTGTATGATCCGATGACACTTAATCGGGCGATAGGTCTTGGTGTTGATCCCAAAGATTATCTTGCGCGGCATGATGCCTATAGCTTTTTTGACAAACTGAATGATCTAATTATTACAGGGCCAACCCGGACCAATGTGAATGATTTTCGCGCCATTCTTGTCCTGCCAGAATAACAATCAACGTCCCATCATCATAACGAGAAGAGCGCGGACATTCTGGTCAGAATTATTGGTAATTGAATGGGGTTTGTCTGCCCGGTAACGTGCCGTCTCCCCCTGCTTTACAATACCGATTTCATCCCCCGTGGTCAGTTCCACTTCACCTTCGAGCAAGGTAAGATGCTCGTTGGTGCGCGGTGTGTGGGGTTCTGATTTTAAAGTGCCACCGGGTTTCAAATTCAGCTCATACCATTCGATCTCATTGACCAGATCAGCAGGCCCCAAAATTGTCAGGCTGTAATGCCCATCAGGATCATGAAGAACGGGGATAGAGGATCCACCTGCAATACTCAGGCTATGAGCACCTTCTTCCCCGCGGATCAAATCATCGATTGTCTGATCAAGGGCTTCCGCCAAACGCCAAACGATGGCTAGGGTAGGATTAGTCTCATTGCGCTCTATTTGAGATAGCATGGACTTGGAAACACCACAGAGTGTTGCCAATTGATCCAGCGTGAGTTGCTTCTGCTTTCGAAGGTGATTTATGGTTTTGCCTACAGTCGGCGCAGCAAAGGGTTGTTGAGTCATGATTTCCTGTTGACAGGATTAAAATCCAATATATTGTACAAATTTCAATCCAGTATAACGGATTTTATTCCAATTACTAGCAAATAGGTTCGAAATGTTTACAATAACCAAAGCCAAACCGGAACGCGGTATCTGGTCCAGTGACCAGCCATCCTTGCCAGACCCTGGTCGCGGTATGGTTATGGTAGACGTGATCGCTGCCGGAA
>PJEL010003246.1_pt1 | contig 14124 bp, 11 predicted proteins | sample 1853271 | NCBI WGS metagenome assembly PJEL01 (sample SAMN08108733, study PRJNA415343) | Invertebrate metagenome, whole genome shotgun sequencing project. | host: Globobulimina | place: Sweden: Gullmar Fjord | collected 2015-08 | reverse complement strand
AATCAGAAAAGCCGGATTGAGCTTATAATAAAGCTAAGATTCTGACCCCTCAGCCTTTAGCTGAGAATTCATCCCAAGCCCACTGTGTGGGGCAGCCCACTGTGTGGGGCAGCCCACTGCGTGGGGCAGCCCACTGCGTGGGGCACTAAAGACCTAAGCTTTGTAGTGTAAAGCAGCTTTCCCGGCTTTTCTAGTAAGCTTGATAATTGGGGTGACAGCCTCCGCAAGTCATTGCCTCTTGGCCGTGAACCGAGGCATTGTAGCGGCTGCTGCTAACGTGCCCGGAAATGCTGCTGCCAGAGGCAAATTCAATGACTGAATCGGGATTGCTATGACAGGTCAAACATTTCTGGTTTTCCTCGCTGATGGGATTGTTTGCCAGGGCAGGGTTATGGTTAATTATGGTTAACAAAAAAGCAACTAAAATAACCTTCCCCCAATTTTGTTTACGGCTCATTAGTTTATCTCACATCCTATAGTGATATATTTCACATACAAAGCTATTGTAACACTTTTTCTTATACATTTCAATAGTTTTTATAAGTTTTCTTTATAAAACTTGTTTATGATTTCTTATAAAAAATTCTTATGAATAGGATGTTGTTACCCGTTGTTTATGAGAGGTAAGTGTGTTACAATGTTCACAATACAAGTGATGAGGATAGCAGGAGTCAAGTTATGTTAGATATTTATGAACTGAATATATTTTTAACTGCCGCTGGAACAGAAAATTTTTCTCTGGCAGCGCGTCATTTAAGTTTGACCCAACCAGCGGTTAGTATGCAAATCAGGACGTTGGAGAAAAAGCTGGATATGTCGCTTTTTCATCGTGTAGGGCGCAGTTTAAGCTTAACCGATCAGGGTAGGGCTTTGGTACCTCTGGCCCGCGAAATGGTAAATCGGAGTATTCAAATAGAGGAGGAGGTTGAGTCGTTAAAAGGTGAGATTGTAGGGCAGTTGAAGATTGGATGCAGTACAACTACTGGCAAATATGTTTTACCACATCTGGCTGCTCGTTTTCGGCGTAATTATCCCAAAGTACAAATTACCATCTACAATCATAATCATGATATGGTGCTAGAGGAGTTGGATGAAAGTAAAATACAATTGGCCGTGGTGAGTTCTGAACCTGCTCATAAAAAATTTGAGTATCGCCACTTTTTTACGGATTATGTTGTGCTAATTGTACCGATTGAACATTCCTGGGCCGGGCGAGATATTGTTGCCCCGAAAGAGTTACGAGAGGCCGATTTTATTTTGCGTGATAAAGAATCGGGGACACGGCAGGAAGTAGAGGCTGAACTTAAAGCCGTTGGTTTAAGTATTAATGATTTGAATATGGTGATGGAAATTGGAAACTCTGAGGCCATTAGTATGGCTGTGGAAGAGGGTATTGGAGTGGCTTTTGTATCTCGGACTGTGGCCCGGCGTGGGATTGAGTTAGGCAAAATTAGCGAGGTGCGGGTAGCCGGCTTGTCGTTGAAGCGAGAGGTTTTTATGGCTCACAGTCAGCGCTATCCGGCTACCCGCGCCCAAGCTGAGTTTTGGAACTTTGTTCAGCAGCCAGAAAATGAACATCTGCTTAAAATAGCAGCTTAAGGAGTTGTATCTTTTGCTGATGTTTATCCCCTTTCAACAAAGCACCATATTTGCAGTCCTCATAATTTTATTGGTCGGGGCAGCGATTATTGGCATCTGGCAAAAGCAGCCTGGCGAGTGGCAATATTATCACTAAGGAATGTATACTGGGCAAGGGCAAGTAAAACTTTTCATAAGCAACAAATAATGGATAAAATGTGGGTCTTATGGTACAAAAGCCTCATTTCACCTAAAATAACCGTCTCCAAAAAGTTCAAATTGCTACCTTGCCCAGTATAGCTAATATTAGATATTATCGGAATTAAGGTGACTGTCACTTTCTGACACAACATAGAGCTGTTTTTGCTCAATCAAGCTCAATATTTAGCCTGTTAAGTGACTGTCACCTGCTCTATCGCTATTTCCAATAATGTCTATTAAAATAGACGTTTAGGTTTTTAGGAAGGTGACAACACTCTGATGATGAATTCAATCTCCACTTTCTTTGTCCAACATACGGTTGGTGTTTACTTTTTCTATGGATTGACCTTTTTTGTGATGGGGCTGGTGTTGGCCCTATTAATTGACCGGCAAGCATTAGATTATAAGTTTGCACGGGCGCTTCAGTTCCTGGCAGCTTTTGGCATTTTACACGGTGTTCACGAATGGTTCGAGATGTTTCAGCAGATAGCTGCCCTCACCAATGACCACACGCCTGCGGTGCCGGAAGAAGTAGTGCGGTTGACCATTCTGGGTGCATCGTTTGTGATGCTACTGGCCTTTGGACAAACAATGTTAAAACCTAATCAGGTGGTGGGTTGGTGCAAGTACGGCCCTGTTTTCTCGCTGGCGGGGTTGTGGGGGTTGGGCTTGCTGCTTGTAACCATCGCTCTTAAGCCGTCTCTGAGAGAATTTATGCCTGTGGCCGATGTCTTGCTTCGTTATAGCTTGGGGCTTCCGGGGGCCCTACTGGGGGCGTGGGCGTTGATGGCCCAACAGCGTACCTTTCGTGAGCAAAATATGCCTCGACTGGGTCATAATTTGGTTTGGTGCGCCACGGCCCTCTTTTTTTACGGCCTGGTGGGACAGATCTTTGTTCAACAAACGGCGCTGGCACCATCAACAGTTATTAATAGTGAACTTTTCTTGCAGTGGTTTGGCATCCCGGTGCAGCTTTTTCAGGGGACAGTGGCTGTACTGCTGACCATCTTTATGGTTCGTATGCTCAGAGTTCTTGAACCAGAAAACCGACCAGGGCTGGCGAATATCTGTCAGGCCGGCCCAATGACTCAGGATACAGTTTTGGGACCAGAGCGGTACGCTAGCCAGGAAATGGAACGTCTTAATAAAGAGCTGCGACTGGCCACGCATGAACTCTCGCTCCTGTTAGATTTATCCAACCTGTTGGTTACCCCGTTAAGTTTGTATGACAGGCTACACAACGTTCTGGAAAAGATTGTCAGCAGTTTTGATTTTTCTAATGCTGGGATGATTTTGTTAGTTGAGCGAGAGACCAGAGTGGTGCAAGTACAGGTTGCCACAGGTTTTTCGGCTATAGATGGTTCCAACCAGATAAAATCGCGCTATTCTTTAGCCGTAGCATTGGGGGAAGAGTGTGTCGCCAAAGGCATAGCTATGTGTCGGCATTTGGATGGCGACGTTATTGAATTTGTTCTGGAAGAAGCCCTGGCCCGGCAGGAGTGCCGGCAACATAAAAGTCCTATGACAATGATTAGCTTACCCCTGCCCGCTCGACAACGGGTGATTGGCAGTATTGTGTTGACTCGTCCCCGAAACCAGGAAAAGAATCTCACCTTTGAAGAATTCAAACTGGCAATAGGCATTGCCCAGCAGTTGGGTCTTTCTATTGAAAATGCCCGTCTCCATCAAGAGGCCAAAAAACGAGAGAAGATGCTGGCCGAATTGCTGCACCAAGTTGTGGGGGCCCAAGAAGCAGAGCGGCAACGTATTGCCCGTGAATTGCATGACGCTACCGGACAATCGCTAACGGCCATTGCCCTGGGTCTGCGTGGTGTTGAAACTATGCTGGCCAATGACCGGCCGGAGGTAGTGAGTCAGATTAGGGAATTGAAATTGTTTGGAACGAATGCCCTGGGTGAATTGCGCCAATTTATTGCCGATTTACGACCACCGCAACTGGATGATTTAGGTCTGGTAGCGGCCCTGCAATGGTACATCCAAGCATTTGAAAAGCGCCACTCTATTCAGGTTGACTTTGTGGCAGACGGAGGTTCGACCCGCCTGCTACCAGAATATGAAACGGTTTTATTTCGTATTGTTCAGGAATCGCTGACCAACATTGCCAGACATGCCAATGCTTCGTATGCGGTTGTTACGCTTGAAGTGTATCCGACCCAAATTTGTGTAATGATTGAGGACGATGGATGTGGTTTTGACCCGGAAACGGTATTTGGCATAGAGGCTTCCCTCGTCGGTTGGGGGCTGTTAGGTATTAGGGAGAGGGCACTGTTGCTGGGCGGGCAATATGAGGTTGACTCGACGCTTGGAGAGGGAACGCACATCCGGGTCAGTATACCGTTGATGATGGAGCTAAAAGATGTCAAAGATACGACTGTTGCTGGTTGACGATCATGAAATTGTGCGGGCCGGACTGCGAATGCTCTTTATGGCCGAACCCGATATGGAAATTGTAGGCGAGGTTGGTAGTGGTGATGAGGCACTACGGGCTGTCCGTGAACTCAAGCCCGATGTGGTTATTATGGATGTGGTTATGCCCGGGATGAGCGGCATTGAGGCCACCCGTCGCCTTAAAATGGCCAACGCCGACACAGAAGTGTTAGCCCTGACCATGCACGAGGATGAGCAGTACTTCTTTGAAATGTTGAGCGCGGGCGCGTCGGGCTACATCCCCAAGCGAGCCGCCCCCGATGATTTGGTTTCGGCCATTCGGGTGGTCAGCCAGGGAAATGTTTTTCTCTACCCTACCCTGGCCAAGCTACTGGTCAAAGATTTTCTGGGTCGAACCGAAACCGACACCGCGCCGATGGCCCGGGACTTGACGCCTCGTGAACGTGAGATACTCACCTATATTGCAGAAGGCTTCACCAACCGAGAAATTGCCGAGACGCTGGTTATCAGCATTAAAACGGTTGACCGGCATCGAGAAAACATTATGCACAAACTGAATTTGCACAACCGGGTAGAGCTGGTCAAATATGCCATTGAAAAAGGGCTAATCACTGTCGGTTAACCCATTTGGGTATATTCCCCTTACCAAGATGGGGCAATTACCCAATAGATTCTCCTTATAAAGCGTAATAAACTTATATTAGAGTAGTTGAACGTTTATAAAGGAGATAAATTATGGATAGGCTGGAACTGGCAGTATATATTGGGGCATTGTTCATTTTGCGGATGGGTGTGCCCCTGGCAGTTACTCTGTTGATAGGATATGGGCTGCGCCAACTGGATGCTAAGAAGATGTTTCTTAAATAGATAGGGAGTTCTGGATTGGCGAAAAAACCTCAGATGAGCAAATTAAAGTAAAACTCAGAGGTGAAATGAAATGTCCAGAAAAGCATATCCAACAGATTTAAATTGGGTTTCTCACTTCGCTCTAGCTAAAACAACACGTCCAGTAGCTAGAGGCACTACAATGAATAACATTAATAAAGTAGTAATCACTGCCGAGCTCAAACACCAGATACAAACCGCTTGAATAACAAAAAGCTCCAATAGGGTCAGATAAATAGAAAAGAGCGTACCGAAAATTGCCAACCCCAGCAACCCTAAAGCTGACAAATTGGTTAAGCGACGATTAGAGAGCTGCTGCCCGGCCCACAATGCTCCCATAGCCAGATAATTTAATATCCCCAATACCGCAATGGGAATGCCCAGAATTTGGGCATAAATGCTGGCTTGCACCACATTACATTCTCCAATAGGGCCACAAATCGCCTCAACATGGGTCATTTCCACATAGGCCAGATAAATAGCAATGCTTAACCCAAACAAAGCCAAAATGGGAATAGCCCAGCTGGTGGCATAAGTAATTTGGGCGCGCTTAAACCGAAGTAAATCTTTTAGCCTCGCGGTAAGGTGATAGGCAGCGTAACCCAAAGCCAAAACCATGCCAAACATAATTACGCCCGCCAGGGTAAACCCGATTGCATCCGGCGGGGCAACTTCATTTTCTGTCGCCGGTAAATTTGATTGGCCCAGCGTTATTACCGCAGCCAGGGTAGGTGTTGCGGTTGAGGTGGCGCTTTGTTTAGATTTGGGCGTGGTTGTTGGCAGCGGTGTTGCTGTAACCGCAGGATTGGGGGAGGGCGAAGGGGGATGTTTGGTTTCGGGCGGAACCGTCCGTTCCAGGCCGGGGATATCCGGCCAGCCGATGCCGCCGTCGGCCCGCGCCTTCTCAACTAACCCTGGAAACTGTTCTGGAATTTCAAGACTGCCGACCAACACCACCTCGCCAATAATCAGGGTAGGAACGCCTCTGCGCTGCGATGGAATTTGATAACGCTCAATGGCGGCCTGATAAAATTGTGCCCCATCTGGTTTTGTGGTGTCAATCCCCATTATTTGAAGCGACTCGCCTTGCGCTTCTATCATGGGTAACAAAACCTCGTTGATAACGTCGTGGCAGTGGGGGCAGGTCGGTGAAAAGAAAAAAATAGCTTGCACAATTGGCTTATCGGTAGATTGTGCCACCATTGCAGCTGGATACACAAGCCAGATTATAGTGAGCAGAACAACAAAATAGGAACGGATTTTCCTCATAAGACAAACTCCAATAAGGTCCTTAAAGGGTTTCAAGTTGTATAGGAATGGCAATTAAATAACTTCCCCATTTGGAAGATTGAGAGCCTGTAATCTCCATTGTGTCTGCCTGAATCTCTATAAGAATTGTCCAAGTTATTTAATCAGCTGATACATAATAACCCTATTTCATTTGTGCGAGAGAATAAGCGGAAGTTCAAGGTTAATGTTTTGTCAAACGAAAACAGCTACAAGGCAGGTTTTGCACCATCACCTTCGTACAATTCATTTAGGATTATTATATACAATAAGCGTGTTCAGGGGTAGTGACAAATGTCACCATTCAGAGGGGCAGATGACACAATCTTTATTCCAAAAAACAGTTGCCCAATTGGAGTTGTATGTGGGCCAGTAGTTACAGCAAATCTTCGATCTCTTGGCTTGTAAGTCCCGTTATTTTAGAAATCAGGGTTGTATCAAGCCCTTTCGTTGGCAAAACATCGAAATCTTTATCTAGGGACACTGCACAAAACCTTGCGCCCACACGCAGCCCCCACAGGTGGGAAAAACGTTGTGGTTGCAGTCTTCAAAGTTGGCCGGGAATCGCTCGCAGCCGCCGCAGGTAGTGCAAGGCGAATATGGGAACTCTCTTAACATGGCTCGGTAAGCAGTAAACTCTGACGATTCCCACACTTCTCCCAAAGGCTCCTGGTTAATATTTCCCAAAGCGTAATGGGTTATATTCTTACGTCGTCCAAGCAAGTACACTGGATGGTCGTGTAACAATGATAGGCAGGGGCTTATCTCTCCATCCTGCCGGATAGCGGCATATCCTTCGTGAGCAAAACGACAGTAGTCATTAGCCTGACTGAGATCGGTGTTGAACCAGTTCAAACTGACTATGGAATCAAATACTTCTCTTAGCGGTTCTTGGGTGTGTTCACCTATATCAAATTTGGGCAAGCTCATATTAGGCACCCAACGGGAAGCACGGTAGGCAGTAGATAGCAGTGAGCGTTCGTATAAAATTTCAGATTCCATCTCCGGATAGTGAGGCACAACATTAGAAATTTGAATGTCAGAGGCACCGATATAAATTGCCAACCAGGGCAGTTTTTGAATGTCGGCCACGTTACGTTTCATAGCCACAAAAGCAATGCCCACATGAGGGTTGCTGTGGCGGTTCTTCTTCCGAAATTTCAAGCGACGCAGGCGGCGAAAGTTTTCAATTACCTGCCTATAGTTGCCGTGAACTCGAATATCGTTGTATGTATCCGGCGTTACCCCATCGATTGAAACTACTATCCGGTCTATATCTAGGTTAATGAGTACCTCTGCGATATCGTTATTGAGCAAGATGCCGTTAGTGGTCATCTCCACAATGGCCCCGCTTGCTTTAGCCAGCTTTACGATTTCCAGGAAGTCAGGGTGGGCCATCGGTTCACCGTATCCCCCCAGGTGGATGATGGGCAGCGTGGGCAATTGCTGGATTTGCCTCATCAAATTGCTGAACATTGCCAGTGACATATGCTTAAATGGTTCATTCCAGGTACGGCGTTCGCACATAGTGCAATCCAGGTTACAAACTGTTGTGATTTCAACATAAAGTTTATTCAATGTATCTGCGTGTTGCATAGTTTTCTCCTATAACACCCACTTTGAGGATTGGTTCCCGCTTGTAGCCATTAAGATAGTCAATTATACCTTATTGATTGGTTGCACCAAAATCCCCTTACAAAACATCCAAGTCTCTAGTTAGAGACACGTATTTGTTGACCCTCTCTAAAAATGGGGATTGGGAGGTTGGGAGATTAGGGGATTTCTCGCTTTCAATTAGATTGTTCTCCTGGTTTAGTATCGGGAACAATTCCTGCCGAGACATAATAGGTCCCTGGATTGTTTTGGTAGAAAGCTAGCCATTGGATCACTGTCTCAGAGGTAGCATCAATCCGTTGGATATGATAGGGGTTAAAATCGGGGCTGCGGGGAGAGGGATTGGGTTGGTTACCAGTAAGGGCGATAAGGCTGTAATCGTAGAGCAGATTGCCATAAATGCCACGTCGGAGCAGACTCTTAAATTGAGATTGTTGTCCCCCCGGCAAGGCCAATGAAACAACCTCATAACCAGGTATCATCCCTTCGATAGTTGTTTCACTGCTCAATTGGCGGCGTACTTCCTCGTAACTACTTGCTGATAAATCGACCCCGGTCAGGGTGTAGCTGCCCACTTCCATGCCCCAATCGACCAAATTTTGTAACTTTTGGGCTGCAAATTCCGGCTGACCAAAAAGTAGGTAGTTGGGGTCGTCTGCTTCCGGGGTAACAAAGAAGGTGGCCCGGAGGGGCCAATCGGCAGGGTGTTCGGCGTGAAAGCTTTGTAAAACACCCATAGCGGAGTTGGGGTCAAGGCTGCCATCAGCCAGAAGTTGATATTGGCTGAGGTGGGAGCCATCAAAGGTTAAAACAACAGGACATTTCCCGGCCGGGATATAATTTAAGCGATTTTGCAAAAGCTCTTCTGAGTGGAAGGGCAACCAGCCATCCAGCCGCAATTGTTCTAAATCCTGTTGGTATTTGAGATTACCTGCAACCAAGTCACTTAAATTGATAGGATAACAACCCGCCGCCCATAATGTTTCTAAATCTTGGCGAAAACTTTCGGCACTGCGTTGTAAAGCTTGCTCTAAATCGCCAAAGTTTTGATAGCGCAACACCAAGATTTCACCCTGTTCATTGGCTGAATACAGGCCATCATCTGTGGTCAGAGCTGCGGGAGTATATCTGACACGCGGGTCCCACAACATCCAGCCGCCGCCGCCGGAGTCATAGACCCCAAACATCTGCTCTCGAATTTCAGTGGGGCTATAGGTGCGGCGGTCATAAGCATAATCGGGGAAATCCTGAATCCAGGGCCGAATAATCAAATCGGGGTTGCTAGCCTTGACCCGGGCCATGCCCCGCATCACACTTTCATAAACCACCGCATAAGGGTGGGCCACAGGGTTGTCGCTATATTCAGGTAAACCGGGCAAACCGTGACTATAGGTGGAGGGATAGGTCATGGGTGATATGATATCGACGTAAGCAGCCATGTCGGCTAGATCTTGCCCGATGCCAAAATCGCCCAGATGCCAGGTGGTGTAACCAAAGACATCGACGGCCAGTTTGACATCATAAGGGGACAAAGCTCGTTGTGCTTTAGCCAAAAACCCGTTAATGGCAGCGGTACGGATCTCTGGCTCATCGACAGGGCGGGAGTAGACAATATTGCTCAGGCTCCCATCCGTCGGAAAACGGATGTAATCGAACTGGATTTCGTCAAAACCCCGCTGGGCTGCTTCCACGGCCAGAGCGATGTTATAATCCCACACTTCCTCATAAAAGGCTTCTAACCAGGGTAAATTTTCGCCATCAAACCACAAGTCACCAGTGGCTGTTTTGACCGCCCATTCCGGATGCGCCCGGCCCATATAGTCATCTTTAAATACTACAATTCGAGCGATGGTGTAGATGTTTCGATCTTCCATATCCTGCATAAAACTTTGCCAATCGGTTAGGGTGGGCGCGTTGTTGGCTCCAATATCGGTGGCGGTGATGACCTCACTTTTGTAGGTTAACAAGCCCAAATCTCCTTTGATGTCGATAACAATGGTGTTGAGTTCAGTTTGGTCAATTAAATCGAGGGCATGGCTTCGCAAACCCTCATGCCCCATGGCATGGTAGGTTATGTATAAACCCTTGATATAAGTTGGCTGGTCTATGCTTGTTGTGGGGGAGAGTTTGTGCGTTGGGGAGATCATGTTGGACAGTTGTGGTAAGCGCCGCTTGCTTGGCTCAAGTGTCGCTTGGGTTTGAAATGATGGGTCAAAGCCTTGCTGCTGCTGCTGGGTCAGAGCTTGGGTTGATTGTGGCCCTGTTAATTGAATCAAGCTCAACAGTAAAAACGGGATTAAAAGAGTAAATAAACGAGAAGTCATATTAATTACCTCACTTAAAATTTAGGTTTACACTCTATTATATTCATTGCTTGTTAAAATCTTGGCTTTGAGCAGTAATAAATTTAACCGTTGCCCAAATCGTCAGCTTTGCGTAGGATTTGAAACGCCTGAGGCTCAAGTTATCCCGTCTTAAACATGGTATAGTCATTTTACTTTATTTGTATCCATTTCAACAATTCCAAATTTAAAAGTGCCAGGGACTGTTCTGAGACAGTAATTGTAATTGTGCCTAAATCTTAAGTAATTTTCAATTCTAAATTGTTAAGTTAATTTCGCTCAAAGCCGATTTTTAATCGGCGTTCGGGGATCACTCGCCATAATATGGCCCACCCCCTTAAAACGCAAAATCTGGATATACGGATAATATAAAGTCACAAGTTAGTTATGAAAACCACTTAAATGAGATCGGGCAAAAAGTAAAGGATTTTGAAGCAACGGCGTATTATTATGCAAAACAACAAATTTTTAGAGAAACCTGTGATCGAACAATTACTTATTCAACGCTGGAAAGATGATGACCCCAATGCTTTTGATGAGTTATATACTCGCCATGCTCAGACCATCTATCGTTTGGGCTGGGCTATGCTCCAACAGGCTGAGGCAGCGGAAGATATGGTACAAGAGACTTTTATCCGGGCTTATAAGGCTCGTCAGCGTTTTAATCCGGCCAAAGCCAGCTTTGGAACCTGGCTTTATCAAATTGCCCTTAATTATTGCCGTAGCTATTTGCGTAAAAAACGCTTATCAACTATTCCCTGGCTGCGTAAAAGTGGAGAATCATTAGAACTCCCCTCGGTCAGCCTTGACCCGGAAAGTCGTATGCTGCGGGGTGAGTATCAGCAGATGTTATGGCTGGCGGTGCAAAATCTAAGTAATCCCTTGCGTGAGGCTGTGACCCTGCACTATTATATGGAGTTACCAGCGGTTGAAATTGCAGTTTTGTTAGAGTGCCCTGAAGGTACAATTTACTCTCGATTACATAATGCTCGTCGTCGATTGGCCGAGGCTTTGGCCGAGCAAGGCGTTACGGCTACGTCAGAATTACTTGAGGCCAGAAATGCCCATTAAGCACGTTGACAAACAAGTTGAAGCATATCTTGATAATCGACTTTCATTAACAAAACGTCGTCAGGTGGAGGAACATATCAGAGATTGTCCTACCTGTGCCCAGCGTCTCTTTGAAGCTGAACGTGTGGTTCAACAGTTGGGACCCGTTATGCGGGCTGCATTAGGTCGCCCCAAACCACCCTTAACGCTACGTTATGGGGTGAAAAAAACCATTGACAAAAAGCGAAGCCAACCTGGTTTTGATTGGAGTTTTCCTGTCCGTTTTTTTAATGCGGTGGGTACGGTTGCGGCCATTGCTTTATTGGCCTTTGGATTGCTGATCATACTCCGTAGCCAAAACCCAAGTGCCGAAACCCTATCTGATGTGACGACCTTAAACGCATCCGCTGGTGGCAGTGATATTGTTAGCCCCACCCCGTTGCCTACAGCGACAGTTTTGCCTGTCAGTCAGGCCAGCCCAACCTCAACCCCAGATCGGCCTCAAGATTGGCTACGTGATACGCTACCTACCCCTACTCCGCGACCCCAAATAGTCGAAATTGCCGCTCCTCCGTTTGAGCCTATTGAACCTGAAACAAAACAAAAGATTCAGATAGCCTCATCAGGCCAAAGTGAGCCGCTGGTTGATATAGCCATGCAACTGATTGCTACGCCAACTCTGCCTGAGGGTACGCTGGCCTACGCTTTGTATAACCCCCATGTGCAAGCATACAATGTTCACTTTATCAATCCCGATGGCAATAATCATCAACTATTCCAGATGACGGGGGTTTCTGAACCGGCTTTGCACCCCCACAGCGATAATCGGCGATTAGCTTTTAGGGCCTGGAATGGGCCTACCAGCCCCCGCAGTTTGTTTAGTGGTAATTTGGCTGATGAGTATTTTCAATCGGTATCAAAGTTTTGGGAAGATGCCCAGCCCGACTGGTCACCAACCGAAGACCGACTGATCTATGCCTCACAACGAGAAAGTGACCGCCGCTGGCGTTTATATAGCGTCTGGGGTGATGGGTCGCAAGAGGTCAATTTACGACGCGAGGGCAGGTCGCCTACCTTTGCCCCGGACGGTTATCATTTTGCCTTTGAAAGTTGTAACAGTGCGGGTTATCAATGTGGGTTGTGGGTTGGTGATTTAACCCACAGCGAGTATGAGTCAAAACCCATTTTGGTTGACCCGCTGGCAAAATCGCCGGATTGGTCGCCAAACGGCGAAGATATTGTATATATGGCTAATCCCGATGGCAATTGGGATTTATATCTGGTTAATCATAATGGCAATGATGTCCGCCGCCTGACGGATGACCCGGCCATTGATGGTTTGCCCATCTGGTCTCCCGATGGGCAATGGTTGGCCTTTGTCTCTGATCGAGACGAGGCCTGGGGTTTATGGTTGTTGCATCTCCAGAGTGGGACCTTATACCAGATCATTACCTTTGAAGATGGCTCGCTGGCCGCGCCCGACCAGCCACCCTACGGTGAACATGCCACTCGTCAGTGGTGGGATGAGCAGTTGAGTTGGGGGCAGTAGCCTAAATGAGTAGTTACCGCCAATCAAAGATTTAACCTTTCTCAACTTCATTAACATGACCCAGTGCCTCTAATACCTCTTCAAGTGCGGGGAGCGTGGGGGCATCCTTGAAATCCGCGAGGCGGCGGTAAATCTCTCCAGCCGCTTGATGAAATCCACCCGGCAGGCCAGCATCCTGAAACGTAGCGGCTATTTCATCCATTTCGCCTCTAAAGCGCCATGCTTTGGCTGTTACCCGTCTGGCCCGTGCGATGGCCTGTTTATCAAGCTCTGCCCCATCCAAAGCCCATTGTTGTTCCAATTCTCCTCGAACCTCAAGTTTTTCCGCAGCTGCCAAAATAGCACATAAGAGGGCGGTTGTGCCTTTGGTATAGGCGGCATAACACATCTTCAAGGCTGAGGCTTGCCCCACCACCTCACTAACAAGGCTTGTTTCAAGCGGTCCCGCCGAAAAACAAACCGCTACCGATTCAGCCTTATGGCCCGCGAGATGAAGCCAGGTTTGGCCCGGTTTCCAGGCCGGTCCGCCGATAATCCCGCCATCAACAAAGGTAGCCCCGGCTTTGGTTATGGCTTGCTCAATACGTACTACCCGTTGGGGCGAAATGGCGTTGGCATCCAGGTAGAGACCCGTAAAGTTGTGGGCTATAACTTGATGAGCTACAGTTTCGGCCGCATGAGGGGGGCAAATGCTGATAATAAGGGGGCAAGTCTGACAAAGTTGGGCCAAGTTACCAGTGTCAACCAGATTAAATTTAGCTACTCGTGCATGAGTCTGTTCACTCCGTCCGGCAGAGACCCAATGGACGGTATGACCACTATTTTGGGCGGCGGCGGCAATGGATAGGCCCATTGCACCGGGGTGGAGGATGCCGATATTTTGGGAGTTCATGGTGTTGCTCCTTTGAAAATAGACTGTTGGAATCACAAAGCCAGCTTTGTGATTCCAGATTTTTATTCTTGGTGTTGTGCCGCTAGGGACTGTCGCACTTCCCTTTTTGGCTGGGTCAATCAAAAATTACTTCCAAAAATTTGGCTTTGGGGATGGCTGCGACTGCTTCGGCCCGGCGGACCATTTGCCAATGTTTGTTGGCTTTATGCGGTACAAGTGTATGAAGTTGGTAGCGCCAGAAACGCCAACTGGAGGTTGCTGTGGCCGCATAATCAACAAAGAGTTGGAGCGCTTCTTTTTCTTTTGTTTCTAAGGTA
>PJEL010003245.1_pt1 | contig 14129 bp, 14 predicted proteins | sample 1853271 | NCBI WGS metagenome assembly PJEL01 (sample SAMN08108733, study PRJNA415343) | Invertebrate metagenome, whole genome shotgun sequencing project. | host: Globobulimina | place: Sweden: Gullmar Fjord | collected 2015-08 | reverse complement strand
TGGGGCTAAAGAATATGCTATTCGAGTTTTATGTTTAATTATCTCATTATTGCAGCCATTGCTGCAACTGCTTTAGTCGTCGTCATTGGTATTATATCCATGGCAAAAGGCGGAGAATTTAACCAAAAACACGGTAACAAGTTAATGAGACTGCGTATCATTATGCAGGCTGCTGCCGTTTTATTGATTATGGCCAGTTTTTGGTTCGGAAATTCAGGAAGCTAGTGATTATATTATGGTGAAATTGACAAAAATCTACACGCGTGGGGGCGACATGGGGCAAACTTCTCTGGGGTCGGGCAAACGAGTGCCAAAAGACGATACCCGCGTGGATGCTTATGGAGAGGTTGACGAAACTAACGCGATCATTGGTCTTGCTCGATTGCATGCGACAGGTTCAGTTGATGATATGCTCAGCTGTATCCAGAATGATCTTTTTGATTTAGGGGCTGATTTATGCACGCCTGAAACGGAAAATCCAAAATACCCACCCCTTCGCATGGTGCAGGAGCAAATTGATCGCTTGGAAAAAGAAATTGATTCGCTGAACAAGGAACTTGAACCCTTGAATTCGTTTATTTTACCGGGTGGATCGGCGATTTCTGCTCAATTACATCATGCTAGGACAGTTTGTCGCAGGGCAGAACGACACATGGTTTCACTTTCCAGGATTGAAAAAATAAACGAAATTTCAATAGGTTATATCAATAGACTGTCTGATTTTCTGTTTGTTTTGGCGCGCTATGAAAACGAAAAGGGCTCCAATGATGTTTTATGGGTCCCCGGAGCCAACAGATAACCTTCCAAACCCGCATTTTGTCAGCTAAAAGAGCGGCTGGGGTCAACGAATAAGAAGGCGCTGTGTGTGATTTGACAGAATGTCATTTGCTAATTATTGTGCACTGCCGAAATAACTAGTGCAACACCCCCCCTTAACGGATGCAGTGGATGTAATAATCCTGCAGGACCGAAGGGTCAATTTGGCTTGGGAGATAACCGATCCATGAAAGTTCTCGTCGCTGTAAAGCGTGTCGTCGATTACAATGTGAAGATCCGCGTTAAAGCAGACAACACAGGTGTAGACCTCGCTAACGTAAAAATGTCTATGAACCCTTTCGACGAAATTGCCGTCGAAGAAGCTCTTCGTCTAAGAGAAGCTGGTAAAGCAACAGAAGTTGTTGCCGTTTCTGTTGGCCCGCAGGCTGCTCAGGAAACCATCCGTACAGCCCTCGCAATGGGTGCGGATCGCGGTATTCTTGCGAAAACGGATGATGAAGTGGAGCCGCTCGGCGTCGCCAAAATCCTGAAAGCAATTGCTGAAGAAGAAAAACCTGATCTGATTATCGTTGGTAAACAAGCCATCGATGATGATAGCAACCAAACGGGTCAAATGCTTGCTGCATTGCTCGGCTGGTCTCAGGGTACGTTTGCCTCAGAAGTTGATCTTGGCGAAGGAACCGCCAAAATTACCCGTGAAATTGATGGCGGCCTTCAGACAATTGATCTGAAAATGCCTGTCATCGTGACGACTGATTTGCGCTTGAATGAGCCTCGTTATGCGTCTCTTCCAAATATCATGAAAGCGAAGAAAAAGCCGATTGATGAGAAGATTGTTGCAGACATGGGCGTTGATGTTGCGCCGCGCCTTGCGACTCTTAAAGTTGAAGAGCCTGCCAAACGTGAAGCTGGTGTGATGGTTGAAAGTGTTGCTGAGCTTGTTGAGAAGCTGAAAAATGAAGCGGGAGTGATCTAATGACGGTTCTTGTATATGCTGATCATGATAATGCAGCTCTTGGCGCATCAACACTGAACACTGTGACTGCAGCAGGTGAGTTCGGTAGTGATGTCCATGTCTTGGTAGCAGGCTCTGGCTGTGCAGCTGTTGCGGATGAAGCTGCAAAAGTAGCCGGTGTTGCCAAGGTCATCTTGGTGGACGATGCGATTTACGCAAATGCTTTGGCTGAAAATGTGTCAAACCTGATCAACGGCATGGCTGGCGATTATGACGCAATTTTGGCACCAGCTACATCAACAGGTAAAAACGTTTTGCCGCGTGTTGCCGCTCTTCTCGATGTGGCTCAAATTTCTGAAATTACTGAAATAGTTTCCGCAGATACTTTTGTTCGGCCTATTTATGCTGGTAACGCCATGGCGACTGTCCAGTCAAAGGATGCCAAGAAAGTAATCACAGTACGCACAACAGCTTTTGCTGCTGCGGCTGCAGAAGGTGGTTCGGCTGCTATTGATAATGGTGCAGCTGCAGGCGATGCAGGCCTTTCTACTTTCGTTAGTGCAGAGCTTTCCAAATCAGAACGTCCAGAACTTACTTCTGCGAAAATTGTAGTTTCTGGTGGTCGCGGTATGCAATCTGGCGACAACTTCCCACTGATTGAAGCGGTTGCTGACAAGCTTGGCGCTGCTGTTGGTGCTAGCCGTGCAGCGGTTGATGCGGGCTTTGTTCCTAATGACTATCAAGTTGGGCAGACCGGTAAAGTTGTTGCACCAGATCTGTATATTGCTGTTGGTATTTCCGGTGCAATTCAGCATTTGGCCGGTATGAAAGATAGTAAAGTGATTGTCGCAATCAACAAGGACGAAGACGCACCGATTTTTCAGGTTGCTGATTACGGACTTGTTGCGGATTTGTTCAAGGCATTGCCTGAATTGGCAGACGCACTTTAATGTATTGTGTTTGCAGTAATTGCGGAGCTATGATCCTCAGTGAAATTGTGTGACAGGACAGTAAGCCATGATTAAAAAAGTAGGTATTATCGGCGCGGGCCAAATGGGCAATGGTATTGCTCATGTCATGGCAATGGCTGGTCTTGATGTTTTCTTGAAGGATGTGAGCCAGGAGCAACTGGATCGCGGCCTGAAGGTCATTGAGGACAATATGAAGCGTCAGGTTGCCCGTGGTAAACTTGATGAAAGTGATATGATCTCTGCATTGAGCCGCATATCTCCTGTGCTGGATGACGATTATCTTGGTGACATAGATCTTGTGATCGAAGCGGCAACAGAAAATGAGGAAATTAAAAAATCCATCATTGCTCCGCTTGGGCCACAGCTGAAACCCGAAGCAATTATTGCAACGAATACTTCCTCTATTTCCGTGACTCGCCTTGCGGCGGTCACGGATCGTCCGGACCAGTTCATGGGAATGCATTTCATGAACCCGGTTCCGATGATGAAACTGGTTGAACTCATTCGCGGCATCGCAACGAGTGAAGAAACCTTTAAAACCGTCAAAGACCTCACTGTAAAGCTGAACAAAACACCTACACCTGCTGAAGATTTTCCAGCTTTTATTGTGAACCGTATCCTATTGCCGATGATCAATGAGGCAATTTACACCCTATATGAAGGGGTTGGATCAGTGCAGGCTATCGATACTGGAATGCGTCTTGGCGCTAACCATCCGATGGGCCCGCTGCAGCTTGCTGATTTTATCGGCCTGGATGTTTGTTTGTCGATCATGCAGGTTTTGTATGAAGGACTGGCGGATACAAAATATCGTCCGTGCCCGTTGCTTGTGAAATATGTTGAAGCAGGCTGGCTTGGTAAAAAGACCGGCCGCGGTTTTTACGACTATACGACAGACGAGCCGACCCCAACACGTTAAGGGATTGGTATTCGAACAAATTAAGCCCCGGTTATTCGGGGCTTTTTTTTGGTCTCTTCAATTGCCTCGGCTGTAAACGGCCGTGACAATAATACCAGGCGTTAGGATGGCAAGGCTAACCCAACCCATGAATCCAAACTCTTCTCCCAAAATCCAATAGCCTAGCATCGCTGCAATGGCTGGAACACCTGACATCATGGCTGCTGTGATCGGTGCTCCGATGTTCTGAACAGCATATGCGACCAAAACCATACCAAGCAATGTTGCAAGGACACCCTGATAGAAGGCCTGCAGACCGATTTCACTAAGCGAGGCGTCGCTCATTCCGCTGGGAAGAAGGAAATACCAGACCGGTACCAGTAAGGCACCATTTACGACGGATGAGCAGAAAATAACCTGCAATGAAGTAATGTGCCAGAGTCTGGTAACGACCATATAAAGGGCAAAGGAAAGACCGGCCAAAATAAAACAAATATCACCAATCCAGGAAGTCTCTGTTGACGCACCGGTATCTCCGAACATAGTGATAGAGGCGCCGGCAATAATCAGCAGGGACCCAAAGATCTGCATTTTATGTGGTTTGTCTTTCAGCCAGTACCAGCCAAGAGCAATTGTAATTACCGGTAGGACGCCGTTCATAAAGACACCACCGTGAGCGGCGGGGGCATAAACGAACGCTGAATATACAATCAATATATAGGGTATGCCAGGCAGAGTGGAGACAACAGCGGTCTTCCAAAGCGATAATCCTCTCCATGGTTTGAAGTAGAGGATCACAGGAAGGGCAATTAATCCGGAAACGCCAAATCTTAAAGCCGCAATATCATAAATAGTTAAAGGAGATTGCGCCCCAGCGCGACTTGTGACGATCCAACCTGACCACAAAAAGACTATTGTTGAAGCTGCAAAAAACCCGAGAGTCTTGTTCGGCGTAAAGGATGTCATCGGTAAAACCTCGGAACTGAATAATTCGCTTCAGGTATAAAAATGCCATGAAGGAATATTGTTTCGGGGCAAACTAGTTCATATCTTGGTAATTGCATAGTCTGCAAAAGCGATTATAGCCTTCAACGAAGTTGGAGGCAGATTGGTTTGACCAGTTACTTCAGGGTTTGGAAAAAGAATATTTTGTCAGGCTGGAAGTTTGGGCAAATAGACTATATAGGCGATAAGGTTGGCAACCATGATGGATATGATCATCACTGCTAACAGAATATAGCGGTGTATGTTTGCTTCGCCGCGTCCCTTGATTTGTCGAATGATAACAAAATAATTTGATAGAAAAGAGGAGATCTTTCGAAGCTTCTGGACTTCGGTATGTTGCCAGATTTGGTAAATTATAAGAATGCAAATCGCCATGGAACTGACAAGAAAACTCAGAACAACAAGAATTCGGTAAAAATAAGCATCAACGGGGAATACTTGTCCAATCGTCACAATGGCCGCATTCGCTATACAGGCAGCCCCTAGTGTTCGCCATTGCCGAGTTTTTGCGAACAAAATTGTACTTGTGCTTTCTCTGTATAGAGCTAGCATTTCGTTGTGAGTATTATCGTCCAGGGAAGATTCAACAAGTTCGACTGCTTCTTCTTCCTGTTCTTCAGGTTGATTAGTCATAAAAGTAAGCTAGCGGAGAAATTATGAATTAACTCTAAAGAAGCGCAATTATATTCGAGTTTTCGGTAAATATTAACTGATGTTAAGCTATAAAGTTGACTAATATATCGAAATACTAAATAGTAAACTTTATGGTTCAATATATAGATCCGCATTTGGATAAGATATTCTCTGCCCTTGGAGACCCAACTCGCCGGGCAATTCTGGTGCAATTGCTGGAGGGAGAGGCACGCCTGACCGATTTGGAAGTGCCTCACCCGATGAGCCTTACGGCGATATCAAAACACGTAAAGGTTTTGGCCAAGGCTGGTTTAATAACCCATGAAAAGAGGGGGCGGGAACGATTTTGTAAATTGGATCCTAAAGCAGTTCATCATGCCAATTCATGGTTACATCAATATCAACGTTATTGGGAACAAAAATTGAACAGGCTAGATTCATTTACAACGGCTGCAAAAATTCAGGAAGCATTGCAAAAACACAGAGATCAAATTGAATCAAAGTAGACGAATTTTTGGTCAATCCAATATTTCGAAATAAATTTGTAACTGTATTTCTTTATTGTTACCTATCCGAAATGTTATGTTGCGATAGGGACCAGAAAGAATATCTATCATTTTTGTTCAAGGATTAATTTTCATCCAAAGTTTTCCGCACGGCCTGTGCAATATCTTTTCGGTTATATGGTTTTCCCAATAGATTTTCAGTTAGCCTAGTAAATTTTTTCATATCGACAGTTGAGGATCTCTCCTTTCTGCTGGTAAAACCACTGGTGAGCAGGATTTTTAAGTCCGGATTGATCAGCAGGGCCTCTTGCGAAAGTTGGTAACCGTCAAACTCCCCAGGCATAACGACATCACTGAACAGCAGTTGAATGTCAGGATTGATTTTTAAAACTGACAAAGCTTGCTCACCATTTGAGGCCCTATGCGTGGTATAACCAAGTTCAGACAAATGATGAACAGCAAGGTCAGCGAGATCTTCCTCGTCATCCACCACAAGAATTCGCTCATTCCCTCTTAGCAAATCAGATTTTCCATGTTTGGATTGGTTTACTGTCCGGATCTCGGTAGTTCTTTTTGGCAGATAAATATCAATAACAGTTCCTGAGCCGGGTTCAGACTGGTGCGTAATGAAGCCATGGGAACGTTGAACAAATCCAAAGACCATGCTGAGTCCTAACCCGGTTCCGCTTCCAGGGCTTTTAGTTGTAAAAAATGGATCAAAAATCCTATCCTTTACTTCGTCAGTCATTCCCATCCCGTTATCTGAAATTGAGATAAGAATATAATCTTCATCCTTGTCGGCTGCTGTCGCTGTGGCCGGAATATCTGAGGCTGGTAGGTTGGACGTCTTTATGGTCAGAGTACCCCCGTCAGGCATGGCGTCTCTCGCATTTAGTGAGAGATTAAGGATCGCGTCTTCTAAATCACCGGGATCAATTTGAACGGACCATAAGTTATCTGCAAGAGAGAGTTCAATCGCTACCGAAACCGTTAGGGATGTTGCGATCAACGGCTGCATATTTCTGATAATGTCATTGACTTGCACCGAGACCATGCCCGAAGCTTTTTTCCTAGAAAATGCCAGTAGCTTGCTGGTAATATTTGCGCCCCGTTCAATGCCGTGAATTGCGGGCTTTAGTAGTTTTAGGATTCTTGGATTGTCAGCAACTTGATCTTCGATCAATTCCAGGTTTCCAAGAACGATTCCAAGGATATTGTTAAAGTCGTGAGCAATACCACCAGTTAATTGTCCGACTGCATCCATTTTTTGGGAATGACGAATTTGTTCTTCTGATGCGACGTTTTCGGTAATATCCCAGTTGATACCGACGATACGAGTTGCATTACCGTTCTTATCCCGTGCAACAAATGCTCTTCCTCGCATTGTTCTTACTTCACCATCAGATCTAATAATACGAAACTGGGCATCGAATTCTTTCTCGCCCGATAGAGCCAGTTGCAATTTCTTGCTTGCCTGTTTCACATCATCCGGATGAACGCATTTTGCCCAACCGTCAAAATTTTCTGTGAAACTGCCCGGCTCAATTCCGTAAAGCTCACAATTCCGCTGATCCCAAAAGAGATGATTTGTTGCGACAGTCCAATCCCAGACACCAATGCCAACACCTTCTGTCGCGAGGCTGAGTCGTTGTTGCCAGGCTTGCAAGTTTTCATGGTTTTTTCGTTCTTCTGTGACATCCCGCATGGATGCTACAAAATGGGTCACTTTTCCCTGTTCTGATCGAATAGGGTCTAGATGAATATCATTCCAGAACATCTCTCCGTTATTTTTGTAATTTCGGAAAAGCACATGGGTCGATTGTTCGGTTTTGTAAGCTTCATTCACTATATCAACAATATCTTGCTGCCTGTCGTCTCCATTTAGGAATATGCAATTCTGGCCCAAACAATCTTCTTCAGGAAATCCTGTCATTCGGGTGAAGGCGGAATTAATACTGATAATCGGCATTAGAGGATATTGGGCTTCAACTATGACAAGCGCGTCTGTTGCCGCCTCAATTGCCTGCCCAAGAAGGGCGAGATCCCTTTCGGCGATTTTTCGATTTGTTATGTCTTGAATATAGGAGACGAAATACAGAACTTCATTATCATCCCCTCGAATTACATATGAGGATACACCTCCCCAAACTATGTACCCGTTTTTATGCGCGTATCTTTTCTCAAATGAGATAGTTTCTCTTTTACCGTCATAAAGTTCCCGTCGAAGAGACAGGCTTTCATTCAGGTCTTCGTGATATGTCAGTTTATCGTAGGAATCCCGTAGAAGTTCCCCTCTGGAATACCCAACGAGATTGCAAAACGCATCATTCACTCGAACCCGGGTATTGCCATCAGGTGCATGCAAGACAATACCAATGGGAGCATCTTCAAAAATACTACTCAAAACGGCTTCGTTTTGGCGTTTTTCTGTATCATCCAGGGCGATAACGCCAATAGCGGTTACTTCGTTCGCTGAATTTTTGACAGGAAACCGAAGAGTTCTCAGACTTCTGATCCCAATGGTTGTTTCGACGATCTGAGATTCTTCAGTTGGTAATCCAGTAGCAAGAACCTTCTCATCATTCGATTTTGATACATTTGCAGTATTTAGTGGAATGATGTCATGTGATGTAAGGCCAATGGCTTCTTCGTTTGTTTTATTATAATGCAGCTGCCATTGCCGATTGACCCACTGGTAAGCTCTATCTGTTCCTTTTAGGTAAATCTCAACGGGCGCATAATCAAAAACGGCTTTCATATATTCCGTTTGGCTTTCCAGGGATTGTTCGGTTTCCTTTAATTTTCGGAACAATTTTTGTCGGGCCAATAGGTTTGATAGGACAGCTGAAATTTGCCGGATGAAGAGCTGAGCTTCGTCCAGGATCATATAACTGGTTAGCAGGGCTTCGCATATTTCAGGAATAAATTCTGTTTGATCTTCATTTATGAGTACAAAAGTTGCTAGATCGGGATACTTACCCACCAACGAATACATGCAGGCAATACCCGTCATGTCGGACAGGTTTTGATTGACTAAAATTAGATCAAATGGACCGTTTTCAAAAGCCATTATGGCGCTGTGTCCGCTTTCGACGATATCTACCGAATATTCAGAAGACTGAATGGCAGGCAAAACGAACGATAGAAGATCCGGATTACTTTCTATATATAAGACACGTACTACAGGTACTGCATTCATTTGCTAATATTCAGACATTTCTGCTAATCGGCCAATTCATTTGGCGGCGAATACTAATCCTAAAAGAAAGCTATGTAATTTCCTTTAACGCAGCGGAAATCGACAGTAAGAAGTAAATTAGAGTGCGTTCCCTAACCAACCTTGTCCTGTTTGGAGGAATAATGATTACCTGTTATTTACGTTATGTTGTTGACCCATTCAAACTTAACGAATTTGAACATTATGCGAAATTATGGATTCCGCTAGTTGAGAAATTTGAAGGAAAACACAATGGATACTTTTTGCCTCATGAAGGAGCAAGCAATATCGCTTATGCATTATTTACTTTCCCCTCCCTTGCCGACTATGAAAACTATCGGGCCAAGGCTGCCGATGATACAGAATGCCAGGCGGCTATGAAATATTATGAAGATACCAAATGCTACTTGAGTTACGAGCGGTCCTTTATGAGACCGGTGTTCGAGTAATCTTAGTGAGGTTCATTTCGTAAATATCAAAAAAACCCGGCGCTTCATGGAAGAGCCGGGTTTGACTAATCGCTAATAAATGTTGAAATACTAGTTCACTTCAAACAGACCAGCAGCGCCCATGCCACCGCCGATACACATGGTTACAACAACATATTTGGCACCGCGACGTTTACCTTCAATCAGTGCGTGGCCAGCAAGGCGTGCGCCAGACATGCCATAAGGGTGACCGATAGAGATCGCACCGCCGTCAACGTTCAGCAGGTCATTTGGAATGCCAAGCTTGTCACGGCAATACAGAACCTGAACTGCAAAGGCTTCGTTCAATTCCCAAAGGCCAATATCGTCCATTTTGAGACCATGACGTTTGAGCAGTTTTGGAATAGCGTAAACCGGACCGATACCCATTTCATCAGGCTCACAACCTGCGACAACCAAGCCGCGGTAGGTGCCTAAAGGTTCAATGTTGCGTTGCTGTGCAAGCTTACTGTCCATAACAACAGATGCAGACGCACCGTCTGAAAGCTGACTGGCATTACCGGCTGTAATAAAACAATTTTCGCCGAGAACAGGTTTCAAAGAGGCAAGGCCTTCTAATGTTGTACTGGGACGATTACACTCATCTTTGGTCAGCGTCACTTCTTCTTCCATCGTGGCGCCGGTTTCCTTGTTGACCAGCATTTTCGTTGCTGTCATTGGAACGATCTCAGCGTCAAAACGGCCGGCTTCTTGTGCTGCTGCTGTGCGTTGCTGGCTTTGCAAGGAATACTCATCCTGCTGTTCGCGAGTGATGCCGTACCGTGTTGCGACGGTTTCAGCTGTCTTCAACATTGGATCGTAAATGGCTGGTTTATTTTCAACAAGCCATTCGTTTTGCATCCGAAATGTATTCATATGCTCGTTTTGAACAAGGCTGATGCTGTCCATGCCGCCGGCGACCATTACAGGAACCTGATCAACGATGACGCGCTGCGCCGCCATTGAAATTGTCTGCAGGCCGGAAGAACAAAAACGGTTTACAGTTGCTCCCGAAGTCGTAATTGGCAATCCTGCCCGTAGTGCACATTGACGAGCGATATTGGCGCCGGTAGCGCCTTCTGGGTTGGCGACGCCGAAAAGAACATCCTCAACTTCGGCGGCTTCGATGCCAGCGCGTTCTACGGCATGTTTGATCACATGTCCGCCCATATCGGCACCATGGGTGTTGTTAAATGCACCTCGGTAAGCTTTGCCAATAGGGGTTCTTGCGGTGGATACGATGACGGCTTCTGCCATGAGACTTCTCCTGTTTGTTTTTTTATAATTCTGGGTTTGCGCCCACACTTGGGTGGTAGCTTATATATTGTGCAGCGCAATGAAAAGACGGAAATTCACTTTAGTAGAAGTTTCAGTGCATCATGTGCTGCTTGTTCGAAAGTTACTTCACCCCGAACAAGTTTTTCGGCAAGTGCGTCCAAATTCTTGTTAGATCCATCCTCCAGAAGAGAGGACAGATATTCCAATGTTGCGGTCTTAAGCAGTTTGCGGGGCCGGTTTTGACTCTTTATGTCCGAGTTTGTCAGCAAGGCGACGGTCTCAACTTGATCTGCCAAATTCTCAAGCCCAGCCCCTTCCAGAGCAATGGTTTTAAGAACCGGAACTTTACGTGTTCCATCGCCAGTGGTCCGCGCCTCCAATTGGCGGGCTGTCCTTTCCGCAAGGGGATTGTCCGCTTTATTGACCACAAGAATATCAGCAATTTCGAGAATTCCAGCCTTGATCGCCTGGACATCATCTCCAAGGCCAGGGGCGCAAACAACGATTTTAACATCTGCAATATCTGCTACTTCCACTTCGGACTGGCCAGCGCCAACTGTTTCCAGAATGATGACATCCTTGCCAAAAGCATCCATGACATCAATGACGTGAGAAGCGGATCGACTTAAACCTCCCAAGTGACCGCGAGATGCCAGACTGCGAACAAAAACACTTTCATCATTGGCGTGATCGGTCATGCGAATGCGATCCCCAAGAACCGCGCCACCGCTTAAAGGGCTGGACGGATCAACAGCTATAACACCGACACTTTTATTGCGTTTGCGAAGTTCTTTTATATAGGCACCGACTAGTGTGGATTTTCCTGCACCTGGCGCGCCGGTAAACCCAACGACAATTGCGTGGCCAAGTAAGGGGCCGATTTTTTGAAGGATTGCGCCTGTATCCGGGCCGCTATTTTCGACAATTGTAATGGCTTTTGCAAGTGATCCCCTGCTTCCCGCTCGCAGACCAATGATGATGTCATCCATTGAAGAGGTCAAAACTCACACGATCTCCAGAACGGATTCTGGTGGGCGGCCAATTCGAACCTGACCGTTATTGACAACAATAGGACGTTCAATGAGTTTCGGATAAGTAATCATGGCTTCGATCAGCTGATCATCGGTTAAAGTGTCATCACCAAGATCATTGTCCCTATATTCGGCTTCCCCTTTTCTCATAAGGTCACGTGGGGACATGGAAAGTTTTGTCAGAATGTCTGTGAGCTCATCTTTTGTTGGAGGTGTTTTCAGATATTCCACAATGGTCAGTTCTATCCCTCTTTCTTGCAAAAGAGACAACGTTTGACGGGATTTGCTGCATCTTGGGTTATGTAGAATTTTCACAGACATCATTTTCTCCATCCTGTTGATCAAGTCTCCCGCGTTCACAGGCCTGTTTAGGTTATTTTCAAACAATCTGTGATAAGGATAACTTGCACCTTTTGTTATGAGGGCATATTTAAAGGGCCATGAGCATCCAGACAACAGAAAATCAAACATCCCTCAATGGGACCACACAAGATGTCATGATCGGAACAGGGTTCCTGAACTGGCTTGGGCTGTATACGCTATTGATGAAAGAGGTTAAGCGCTTCTTGAAAGTGCCATTACAAACCATCTTTGCGCCAATGATGACCACTTTGTTGTTTCTTGCGATTTTTACACTTGCTTATGGCGAGCGTGGCCAGCTGAACGGTGATATTGCATTTTCAACTTTTTTGGCTCCCGGTCTCATCATGATGGCCGTCATCCAGAATTCCTTCGCGAATACCTCGTCTTCGTTAGTGATCGCCAAAGTGCAGGGGAATATTGTTGATGTCCTGATGCCCCCTTTGTCTGCGACAGAACTTACTTTGGCATATGCCCTCTCTGGTCTTGCCAGGGGTGTCGTCGTCGGATGTGCGGTCGCTTTTTGCATGTGGTTTTTTATTGATCTCAGTGTTCATTCATTTGGTGCAGTCCTGTATTTTCTCATCGCTGCGGGCTTGATGCTTTCTTTACTGGGCACTATTGGCGGAATTATTTCAGACAAATTTGATCACATTGCTGCTGTTACAAACTTCGTCATCATGCCGCTTTCTTTCCTGTCGGGAACTTTTTATTCAGTAGAGCGACTAACCGGTATCTGGTACGACCTTAGTCATTTGAATCCATTTTTCTATATGATTGATGGCTTTCGCTATGGCTTTATTGGGACCTCTGATAGTTCACTTGTTCAAGGGGCTATCATTGTGGGGGGGCTTGATATCGTCTTGTATTTGATTGTCTGGATACTTTTCAAACGTGGATACAAGCTCAAAGCCTAGACATTTTCCGCTAATAAAATGTACCGTATGTGTAGACTTTGATTGACAGGCACCCCTGTCCTGTCAATACTTCCGCGCTTTCTCGTGTCGTAAATCCATATTTTACAAGATTCGCGGCCATTCATTTAATGACAATCAGTCGACTATCGTAGTGGAGAAAGCACATGATTCCCGCTTTGCTATCTAATTATGCTCCTGCAGATCTTTCCTTTGAAAAAGGAGAGGGCGCGTACTTGATGGGGAATGATGGCCGACGATATCTCGATTTTGCAGCCGGCATTGCAGTGACTTCTCTTGGTCACGCGCACCCAAAAATTGTTCAGGCAATCACAGATCAAGCATCCAAACTCTGGCATGTGTCCAATCTGTACAGAATTCCAGGCCAGGAAGAACTTGCCAAAAAATTGGTGGCGAATACCTTTGCCGATGCTGCATTTTTTTGTAATTCAGGTGCAGAAGCCAATGAATGCGGTCTGAAAATGATCCGTAAATATTTTAGTGCAAACGGTCAGCCGGAACGCTATCGGGTTATCGCCTTTGAAGGGTCGTTTCATGGGCGGACGCTTGCGACAATCGCGGCGGCTGGACAAGACAAGCTTCTTGACGGGTTTGGCCCGGCAATGGAGGGTTTCGATCACGTTCCTGTCGGTGATATTGATGCGGTTAAAGCGGCGATCACGACAGAGACAGCAGGCATTATCATTGAGCCTATTATGGGGGAGGGTGGCATCAAGGTTGTTGATCCTGAATTTCTCCGGGCTTTGCGCACCCTTTGTGATGAAGAAGGTTTGTTGTTGATGTTTGATGAAATTCAGACAGGCATGGGCCGGACCGGTAAACTTTATGCCTATGAACATTTGGGAATGGCGCCAGATATCTTGTCGTCAGCTAAAGCACTGGGAAATGGTTTCCCTGTCGGGGCATGCCTTGCTGTTGAAAAGGTTGCGAAATGCATGGCAGTCGGAAGCCATGGGACGACCTATGGCGGAAATCCACTGGCTATGGCGGTGGCTGGGGCGGTCGTAGATACCATGACCGAAGACGGGTTCATGGATCGGGTCGCACAGATTGGCGGTCATCTGAAACAGTCCTTAAACGGTGTTGTTGATCGCTA
>PJEL010003243.1_pt1 | contig 14136 bp, 22 predicted proteins | sample 1853271 | NCBI WGS metagenome assembly PJEL01 (sample SAMN08108733, study PRJNA415343) | Invertebrate metagenome, whole genome shotgun sequencing project. | host: Globobulimina | place: Sweden: Gullmar Fjord | collected 2015-08 | reverse complement strand
TCATAAGACTTTTAGGGGGTAATAAAAGTGGCACGTTCTGTTAAAAAGGGTCCATTTGTTGATGACCATCTCATGCAAAAGGTATTGAAGGCCAAGGAAAACAATTCACGGAAGGTTATCAAGACGTAGTCCAGGCGGTCTGACGTTACCCCTGATATGGTTGGCGTGACCTTCGCAGTGCATAATGGGAAAAAGTTCATTCCGGTTTTTGTCACCGAGAACATGGTTGGGCATAAGTTGGGCGAATTTTCACCGACCAGGACTTTTTATAGTCATGCCGGTGACAGGAAAGGAAAAAAATAACTGTTCAGCTGTCCGGCATCAATAATTGATGCTGCAGGACAGCTGGAATTAACAAGCAAAGCATTAATAAGGAGTTCACGCCATGGAAGCAAAGGCGGTTGCTCGATATATCCGGATCTCACCGCAGAAAGCCAGATTGGTGGCAGATGTTGTGAGGGGTTTAGAAGTTGACAAGGCGATTACCACTCTGCGGTTCATGCCCAAGAAGGGCGCCCGGATACTGCGTAAAGTTATTGAGTCGGCAGTGGCCAATGCCAGCCAGAGCCAAGAAATAGACGTGGATACCCTGTATGTGAAAACCATTTATATAGATGGCGGACCGACTCTCAAACGGATCAGGCCACGGGCCATGGGACGGGCCAGCCGGATATTGAAACGAACCAGCCATATAACTGTGGTGCTTGATGAGCAGTAATCTTTATTGAGAAGTGCTTGGCAGGACAAAGCTAACTTACAATCTATTATTGAAGATGGAGGAAAATTTTGGGTCAAAAAGCTAATCCTATCGGTCTACGGCTTAACATTACAAGGGGTTGGGAATCAACCTGGTACGCCGACAAAGGTTTTGCCAAGTACTTGCTGGAAGATCAAAAGATAAAAAAATATCTGAAAGCAAGACTTTTTCACGCTGGTATAGCCAGAATAAATGTGGAAAGGACTGGTGAAAAGGTCAGGGTCAAACTGTACACCGCCAGGCCCGGTATTATCATCGGCAAAAAAGGCGTTGAGATCGAGGCACTGAAGCAGGACCTTGATAAGCTGACAGGCCGTGAATCGATTATCGATATCCAGGAAGTGAGGCGGCCTGAAGCCGACGCGCAACTGGTTGCCGAAAATGTTGCCATGCAGTTGGAAAGACGTGTTGCTTTCCGGCGGGCCATGAAAAAGGCGGTCAACACCGCCTTGCGGTTTGGTGTCAAGGGTATCAAGATCGCCTGCGCCGGTCGTCTGGGCGGTGCTGAAATGGCCAGGAGAGAATGGTACCGTGAAGGGCGTGTGCCGCTGCATACGCTGCGGGCCGACATTGATTACGGCCTGGCCGAAGCCAAGACAACCTACGGTATTATCGGTGTTAAGGTTTGGATCTTCAAGGGCGAAGTCCTTGACAATGCCGAAGAAGAATAACAGGCCGTCATAATTCGAATGTATCAAGATTGAGGGAATTAGATGTTAAGTCCGAAGAAGGTTAAACACAGGAAGCAGATGAAAGGCCGCATGAGAGGTGCGGCTTATCGGGGCTCCACCATCAACTTTGGTGAGTATGCCCTGAAAGCGCTTGAGTGTAGCTACATGACTGCTCAGCAGATAGAAGCAGCACGTATTGCCATCAACAGAGAGGTAAAACGTGGCGGCAAGATGTGGATTCGGATTTTTCCGGATAAGCCCCTTACCAAGAAACCGGCTGAGACCAGAATGGGTAAAGGCAAGGGCAGCCCGGAACAATGGGTGGCAGTCATCAAGCCGGGTCGTATTCTTTACGAGTTGACCGGTGTTGATGAAGAAGTGGCAGTCAAAGCATTGACTTTGGCAGGCAACAAACTGCCCTTTGCCACCAAGGTGATATTAAGGAGAACAAGTCTATGAAAGCCAAGGAACTGCGCCGCAAGCTTCGCGAGATGACTGATGAGGAACTGGTGGCCAAGGAGCTCGACCTGCGTGAAGATTACTTCAAAATGAAGCTTCAGCACGCTGTCGGGCAGCTTGAGAATACAGGCAGGATCAGCCAGATCCGCAAGGATATTGCCCGGGTTGTGACTGTCAGGAACGAAAAGTAATAAGGTTTATCCTGGTATCTTGAAAACCAGTTTTATGTATAAACAAAATGGAAATATACAGATGAGTGATACGAAAATAGCAAGAAAGACAAGAATCGGTTCCGTAATCAGCAACAAAATGGACAACAGCGTTGTCGTCCAGGTTGAAAGGCGCGTACGCCATAAGCTTTACGGCAAGTATATCCGGCGCCGGGCCCGTTATATGGCTGACGATCCAGGCAATATCTGCAATATCGGAGATCTGGTAATGATAGAAGAATGTCGGCCCCTGAGCAAGAGGAAACGATGGCGGGTTCGCTCTGTTGTTGAGCAGGCTGTCTAGCTATAGAGATTAGATGATTAAAACCGGTGGCTGCGAGGCCGCTGAAATTATAAACAGGTGCTTAACACCGATTGGTTGTTTGGTGATGCTATGATACAAACGGAAACAGTACTTAATGTGGCTGATAATTCTGGGGCCAAGAAAGTACTCTGCATAAGAGTACTGGGCGGCACTCGCCGCCGCTATGCCCGGGTCGGAGATATTATCGTGGTGACTGTCAAAGAAGCCATACCGCATTCGAAAGTGAAAAAAGGTGAAGTGATGCGGGCTGTGGTGGTACGGACTGCCAAGGAAGTTAAAAGGTGGGATGATACCTCGGTTAAATTTGACGAAAATGGCGCCGTCCTGTTAAGCGGCACCGGTGAACCTATCGGTACCCGTATATTCGGACCGGTGGCCAGAGAGCTACGGCCCCTGGGATTTATGAAGATTATTTCCCTGGCCCCGGAAGTATTATAACTGATTGAATGATGAGATGACCGGCCGGCAAACGGCTAGAGGCAGATACGATGCAGCAAGGAAAGAATTTTTTGAAGGTCAATGACCAGGTTGAAGTAATTACCGGCAAGGACAAAGGGCGTGTTGGCAAGATTTTACGGATCTACAACAAGACAAACAGGGCCCTGGTTGAACGTGTCAACATGATCAAACGGCACACCAAGCCAACCGCTGAGGGCCAGCAGGGGCAGATTGTTGAAAAGGAAGCTCCCATTCATGCTTCCAACCTGTTGGTTGTCTGTCCAAAATGCACGGAAACAACACGCGTGGGCAGAAAGACTCTCGATGACGACTCTAAGGTACGAGTCTGCAAGAAGTGTTCGGAAAGCATCGAACTATCAAAAAAATCGTAACTTAGAGTATACGCGTAGCGGAGGCGATTTGTAATGTCAGAAATGAACAAATATTATCAGAAAGAGTGTGTTCCTCAGCTTATGGAGGAATTCGGCTATAAAAATATTAATGAAGTCCCGAAGCTTGGAAAAATTGTCCTCAATATGGGCCTTGGTGAGGGCGTACAAAGTCCCAAGTCAGTTGACCTGGCGGCCGAGGAACTCACCCAGATTGCCGGCCAGAAAGCGGTGATCACCAAGGCTAAAAAGGCGATTGCCACCTTTAAGCTGCGGCAGGGGATGCCCATCGGTTGCAGGGTAACCCTTCGCCATCACCGGATGTATGAATTTTTCAGCAAACTTGTCCATATTGCCTTGCCCAGGGTCCGCGATTTCCGCGGCCTGTCACCCAAAATGTTTGACGGACGGGGCAACTTTGCCATGGGCATCAGGGAGCAGATAATTTTTCCTGAGATTGACTATGACAAGATTGAGAAGATAAGAGGGCTGAACGTGGTAATAACCACAACCGCCAAAACAGATGAGGAAGGCAGGTTCCTGTTAAAAGTTCTGGGTCTGCCGTTCAGGAAATAGCTAGGTTTACCCGCTGCATGCTTGAAAAGAGGGTCCGGCAGCAAATCGGACCACGAATATACAGTTTATCTTAACAATAAAAGCCATGGGAGGATGTTTTGGCTAAGAAATCGTTAATCGCAAAGAGTAAGAGGCAGCCTAAATTCCAGGTACGCTCCTATAACAGGTGTCCACTTTGTGGCAGGCCGCGGGCGTTTATCCGGAAGTTTGGGGTATGTCGTCTGTGTTTCAGGAGTCTCGCATCTCGTGGTGAGATAACTGGAGTTATTAAATCAAGTTGGTAGAAGGACCGCAGGACTTGGGTAAAATGCGATTCAGCCGAATCCTTTTCCCCTGGACCAATGCGTGTTGAGAAGAAATCTTCGGAAAATATGGTAAGGAGAGCTGACTAAATGTCTATGAGCGATCCCCTGGCAGACATGCTGACCAGGATCAGAAATGCAGGAATGGTACGATATGATACGGTTGACATGCCTATGTCAAACCTCAAGATTGGTGTGGCCAAAGTCCTGCGGGATGAGGGGTATATCAAGGAGTATCATATTATTAAAGATGATAAACACGGCACCCTCAGAATTGAGCTGAAGTACGGCCCCAACGATGAAAAAGTTATCAGCGGCTTACGGCGGGTCAGTAAACCCGGCTTGCGCAAATACGTGAAAGCTGATGATATCCCACAGGTGCTGAGTGGCCTGGGAATATCCATTCTTTCAACATCAAAGGGGATAATTGCCGACCGCGAGGCGAAGCGCTTGCGGGTTGGCGGCGAGATTCTTTGTGAAGCTTGGTAATTAAAGGCTGACAAAGAAGGCAAGAGGAGAATTGTATGTCCAGAATAGGCAACAAACCAATCCCCATACCCGATGGGGTAAAGATTGATATACAGGGCGCCAGAGTTGCAGTTAGCGGACCGAAAGGCAATCTTGAAAGAGAGATCAGGCCAGAGATTTCCCTGAAAGAGGAAGCCGGCGAGCTTGTTTTTGAGACCAGGGATGAGAGCAAGAAAAGCATGGCCATGAAGGGTCTGACCCGCTCACTGGTGAACAATATGGTCGTCGGAGTTAATACCGGTTTCCAGAAAAAATTGATTGTTGAAGGTGTTGGCTACCGTATGAGTGTAGAAGGATCTTCATTGACACTTAATGTCGGCTATTCCAATCCGGTGAAATTTAAACTGCCCGATGGCGTGCAAGCAACTATGGTGGATAAGGTAAACACCGTAATGCTCGAGTCCATTGACAAGGAACTTTTAGGCTTGACAGCTGCCCGGGTTCGGGAGATCCGCAAACCTGAGCCCTATAAAGGCAAAGGCATCCGGTACGAGGGTGAGCATATCGTCCGTAAAGTCGGTAAATCGGCAGCCAAGGCCTAAAGCGTAATAAAATAGAGAGCAGGTAAAAGAAGATGGCAAGAACAAACCCTAAAGTAATTGCGAGACAGAAGCGCATCAAGCGTATTAGGAAAAAAATAACCGGTACCTCGGAAAAACCCCGTTTGCGGGTTTTTAGAAGTGCCAAGCATTTTTACGCCCAGGTCATTGATGACAGCAAGGGGCACACCCTGGTTTCCGTGTCTTCAATGGATAAGGCCCTTAGCGGGGAGGACGTGAAAGGAAAATGTGGCCAGGCAAATCTTGTGGGTAAACTGTTGGCGGAAAAGGCCAAGTCAGCCGGTATTGCAAAGGTGATACTTGACCGTGGCGGCTATATCTACCACGGCCGTGTCAAGGCATTTTCAGATGGTGCCCGAGAGGGCGGCCTGGACTTTTAGCGCTCTTCCATCGATCAGTATTGGCAGACAGACAACACCGAAAACATAGAGTTAATGCAGGAGTTACATTTTGGCTGAATATACACGAGGAAAAAACGATAGTTCAATGGACCTGATTGAAAAGATTGTCTATATCAACAGGGTGGCCAAAGTTGTCAAGGGCGGCCGGCGTTTCAGTTTCAGTGCCATTGTGGTTATCGGCGATGGCAAGGGCAAGGTCGGTTATGGCCTCGGCAAGGCCAACCAGGTACCTGAGGCAATACGCAAAGGTGTGGAGAGAGCCCGCAAGGATATGGCGAACGTATCTCTTACTGAAACATCCATCCCCCATCAGATTATCGGTAAATTCGGGGCTGGTTCTGTTTTGCTGAAACCTGCCTCCGAGGGTACCGGTCTTATAGCCGGCGGCGGCGTGCGTGCAGTTCTTGAGGCAGCCGGTGTGCAGAACGTCTTGACCAAGTGTTTAGGTTCCCATAACCCCCACAACCTGGTCAAGGCAACCTTGGACGGCCTGCGAAAATTAAGAAGCGCTGAGAAAATTGCCGCCCTGCGGGGCATTTCAGTTGAAGATCTTTCAATATAGTTGTCGAGCGGGCTGAGAGATTTACTAAACAATCTGCCGAAGAGCAGTTTTACATTCAATATATTCAGACGGGTAAAGATATGGGTGAGACAGTTAAAGTTACTTTAACCGGTAGCAAAATAGGAAGCACCAAGAAGATCCACGCTACGTTAGTCGGCTTGGGGCTCACCAGGCGCCATAAGACCATAATCCGCAAGGATACACCGGAGATCAGGGGAATGCTGCGTAAGGTAGAGCATCTGGTCACGGTTGAGGAGGATTAATTATATGTTGACCTTAGGAAATTTGTCCCCCAAGAAGGGATCAAACAGAGAAAGAAAACGGGTTGGCCGCGGCCAGGGTTCCGGCCGGGGAAGGACTGCAACCCGTGGACATAAAGGATCAAAGTCAAGGTCAGGTTATGGTGTGCGCCCTGGATTTGAAGGCGGCCAGATGCCCTTGCAGAGAAGGCTCCCTAAGAGAGGATTTAATAATATTTTCCGCAAGGATTATGTCATTGTCCAGGTAAAGGCCCTTGAGGCCCTTGAAGCCGGCAGCCGGGTTGACCGTGAAGCATTGATCCAGGCCGGTCTGATCGACAAGCGGACCACTCTGGTCAAGGTGCTTGCCAATGGAGAACTGACGAAATCTCTGACCGTGGCTGTTGACAAGGTCAGTGAAGGTGCCAGGAAAAAGATTGAAGCAGCCGGTGGTACGGTTGAGGATAAACAGTAAATGCTCGGTGGATTTAAAAATACGGCAAGTGTGCCGGAATTAAGAAGAAGGCTAATTTTTACCTTCCTGATGCTGGCCGTTTACCGGGTTGGTGTACAGATTCCGACACCCGGTATCAATGGTGAAGCCCTGTCAGCATTTTTTGCCAAGAATGCCGGCACATTGTTTGGCATGTTTAACATGTTCTCGGGCGGCGCACTTGAGAATTTCTCTATCTTTGCCCTGGGCATCATGCCTTATATCAGTGCATCCATTATAATCCAGCTTTTGACTGTGGTCATTCCCCAGTTGGAGGCACTCTCCAAGGAAGGAGAAGCCGGCCGCCACAAGATAACGCAATATACCCGCTATGGTACGGTAGGCTTGAGTTTAATCCAGAGTATGTTTATCAGCACCGGGCTTGAAGGGATGAGCGGCCCTGGTGGTGAGGCGATTGTCATTGTGCCCGGCTGGCAGTTTAAGATCATGACGATGATCACGCTGACGGCAGGAACCGCCTTTATCATGTGGCTTGGTGAACAGATGACCGAGCGTGGATTGGGAAATGGTATTTCCCTGATCATCTTTGCCGGTATTGTGGCCCGCATGCCGGCCGCCGTCGGCAATACCATCCAGATGGTATCAGCCGGTGAAATGAATGCGCTTTTTCTTATCTTCCTGTTGGTTCTTATGGTCATAGTGATCGGGGTTATTATCTTTTTTGAAACAGCCCAGCGGCGTATACCGATCCAGTATGCCAAAAGAGTCGTGGGACGAAAGGTATATGGCGGCCAGAGCTCTCACCTGCCGCTTAAAATAAATGTTGCCGGTGTCATTCCACCGATCTTTGCTTCATCTATCATGATGTTTCCCGCCACCATTGGCGGACTCATCCAGATTGACTGGATTCAGCGGATATCAGCCCAACTTAATCCAGGCACCATTTATTATTACATTTTGTTTGTGGCCTTTATCGTTTTCTTCTGCTTTTTCTATACGGCGGTCACCTTTAATCCGGTGGATGTAGCAGAGAACCTCAAGAAGCACGGTGGTTTCATACCCGGTATCAGGCCCGGCAAAAAGACGGCGGATTTTATTGACAAGGCGTTGACCCGCCTGACAGTCATTGGCGCAATTTATGTAAGTGTTGTCTGTGTGTTGCCAACTGTACTGATCAGCAGATATAACGTACCCTTTTACTTTGGCGGTACTGCCCTGCTGATTGTGGTGGGTGTGGCCATCGATACTATTTCGCAGATAGAGTCCCATATGGTTATGCGAAACTATGAAGGCTTTATGAAGAAAGGCAGAATCAAGGGACGCCGCTAACTGATTACAAGCCAACAGCAGGAGAGAAATGATTCTTCGCCTGGTACGGCGACTGGGAATATTGAGGGTTACATATTCAGATGAATGCATCGTCAACCGCCAAACAGGTTACGCTGAAAACTCCATCTGAAATACAGATAATGGGCGAGGCCAACCGGATAGTTGGCGATACCCTCAATATGCTGCGGGAAAAAGCAGTCCCAGGCGTATCTACCTGGCAGTTGGATAACTGGGCTGAAGAGTTTGCAAGGCGCAGTGGCGCGACACCGGCATTTAAGGGATATCAAGGTTTTCCGGGAAGCCTCTGTGTTTCCCTCAACGAACAGGTAGTGCATGGTATTCCTTCCAAGAAGGTGGTTCTGCAGGAAGGGGATATTGTCAGTATAGATTTTGGCGTACTACATAAGGGTTTTTATGGCGATGCTGCCATAACTCTGGCCATTGGCGAGATTTCAGCAGAAAAGATGAATCTGCTGAAGGTGACCCGCGAGTCATTGTACAAGGGTATTGAAAAAGCCAGGGTCGGCAACCGGATTAACGATATATCGGCTGCTGTGCAGAAGCATGTTGAGAAGCACGGTTTTTCAGTGGTTCGGCAGTTTGTCGGTCATGGCATAGGAACTGAGTTGCATGAGGGGCCCGAGGTTCCCAACTACTGTATTGAAAACAGTCGAACCACAAGAATTATGGCCGGCATGGTCCTGGCCATTGAACCGATGGTTAATCTGGGGACATATGAAGTAAAAGTATTGAAAGACGGCTGGACGGTGACCTCAAAGGACCGGTCGCCATCGGCACATTTTGAACATTCTATTGCTGTAACAGAGGACGGGCCGCTGATTTTAAGTGATAATATTCATTAAGCGAGTCAAAAGTAGAAAAAAAACTATAAATAATAGCTGATATAGAGTAATATATATTGTTTATCGGATTGGCCCGGATGAATGCTGTTTAAAGACCAGTATGCAGCGGGCTGTAAAGAGAAATTTAGAAAAGGATTTTTGCTTATGCCCAAGGAAGAGGCTATTCAGGTTGAAGGGACAATAGTTGAGCCTTTGCCCAATGCCATGTTCCGAGTGGAACTTGAAAACGGTCATAAAGTGCTAGCCCATATCTCCGGGAAAATGCGCATGCATTTTATAAAGATTCTGCCGGGTGATAAAGTAACGGTGGAATTATCACCTTATGATCTTACGCGTGGAAGAATTACCTTCCGTGCCAAAAAATAAGCAGATTCAATATTGTTTTAGAAAGTATTCTATACAGGTGATGTCATGAAAGTCCGATCTTCGGTAAAGAAAATGTGTAGTGATTGCAAGGTATACAAGAGAAAAGGTGTTGTGCGTGTCTCCTGTAAAACAAAAAAACATAAACAGCGTCAGGGATAAGTAAACTTCCGGACTGTTTATCTGTAAGTGGAGGAATGGAATCTTGGCTAGAATAGCAGGTGTTGATTTACCGAAGAGAAAGCATATGGAGATCGCTTTAACCTATATTCATGGTATAGGGCGGACATCGGCTCGAAAAATACTGGATCAGGCAGAACTGGCCTATAATACGAACAGTGATGATCTGACTGATGGTGATGTGGCAAAAATCAGAAAGATTATTGAAGCCGCGTATATGGTCGAAGGCGACAGGCGCCGGGAAGTCTCCATGGATATCAAGCGATTGATGGATTCCGGGAGCTACCGCGGCCTCAGGCATCGTAAGGGATTGCCTTGCCGGGGCCAAAGGACCAGTACCAATGCCAGGACCAGAAAGGGACCACGCCGTGGTGCCGGTATCAAGAGAAAGTAATCTGTTTTATAATACGAACTTTTTTTAGAAATTTTAGGAGTGAAAATACCTTATGGCTGAACCCAAAAAAACCGGGCGGACAAAACGCAAAGAGAAAAAAAATGTCCCGGAAGGAATTGTTTATATCCAGTCGACATTCAATAACACAATTATCACCATTGCTGATAAGCAGGGTGACGTGATTTCCTGGTCAAGTGCAGGCTGTCTTGGATTTAAGGGATCGCGGAAGTCTACACCCTTTGCAGCGCAGAAGGCGGTGGCCGAAGCTGCCAAGCGGGCAATGGATCATGGTATGAGAAAAGTCGAAGTAAGGGTAAAGGGTCCAGGGCCAGGTCGTGAGGCCGCCTTGCGGGCACTACAGGTCGAGGGCTTTGATGTGAGCAAGATCTGTGATGTGACGCCACTGCCCCATAACGGTTGCAAGCCTCCCAAGCGGAGAAGAGTCTAAGAAGTCAATCGCCCGACGATAGAATTAATTTGCATAAACTTGTTTTTTTGATGGAGGAATAAATTGGCCAGATATACAGCTGCTTCCTGCCGGCAATGCAGGCGCGAAAATTTAAAACTCTTTTTAAAGGGAGACCGGTGCTATTCGGATAAATGCTCTTTTGAGCGCCGTGCCTATGCTCCTGGACAACATGGACAGAGGCGGTTCCGTAAGGTATCGGACTATGCCATACAGTTACGTGAAAAACAGAAGGTTAAACGTATGTATGGAATGCTGGAGGGTCAGTTCAGAAGATATTTTGTAATGGCTGATTCCGCCAAGGGCATTACCGGTGAGAACCTGCTGATGCTGCTGGAAAGAAGGCTTGATAATACTCTTTTTCGCCTTGGATTTGCCAATTCAAGGAATCAGGCCCGGCAGATTGTTCGGCACAATCACATTCTCGTAAATGGTAAAAAAGTAAATATCCCTTCCTACTTTATATCTGTAGGCGATGTCATCAGTGTCAAGGAAAAAAGCCGTAAAAACCAGGCCATCAGTGAAAGCCTTGATGCAGTAGCCCGAAGAGGGGTGCCGAGTTGGCTGGAGCTTGACAAGGATAATTTTCAGGGAAATGTGAAGAGTATGCCTGAAAGGCAGGAAATTACCATGCCCATCCAGGAACAGTTAATAGTTGAACTTTATTCTAAATAACATTTACTAAGGGAACAAACCTATCATGACTGATAACTTGCAGGAGGAAACTCCCTTTTATAAGAACTGGACCGAGTTAATTCAGCCCGACCGGTTAGAGGTGGACAAGGATAGCCATACTGAAGCATACGGTAAATTTGTATGTCAGCCGCTGGAAAGAGGTTTTGCCACGACTATCGGTAATTCTCTGCGGCGGATACTGCTTTCTTCCATCCAGGGGGCGGCAATTACTTCGGTGCGGATTGACGGCGCTCTGCATGAATTCACGGCCATTGACGGAATCCTGGAGGATGTTACCGAGATCATTTTGAACCTCAAGGAGGTACGCCTCAAACTCAATACAGCCGAAGGCAGGACCGTTACCATTGATAAAAAGAAAAAAGGACCTGTCACTGCTGCTGATATCATCTCCGACGGTTCTGTGGAGATCATGAACCCGGATCAGCATATCTGCACCATTACCGGTGACGGCCATTTCAAGGTCGAACTTGAGGTCAAATGGGGCAAAGGGTATCGGGCGGCTGAGTTAAATAAGAGTGATGAACATCCGATTGGGGTCATTCCGATTGACTCCATTTTCACGCCGGTAAGAAAAGTACAGTATATTGTTACCCAGGCCCGGGTCGGCCAGCAGACTGATTACGATAAACTTACTATCGAGATTCATACGGACGGCAGCGTTACACCGGAAAATGCCCTGGCGTATGCTGGCAAGATATTTAAAGAGCATATGACTATCTTCATTAATTTTGATGAAGAAAAGGCTGAACCTGAGATTGAAGAAATTGCAGAAAGTGAAGAGTCGCCACTGAATGAAAATTTGTACCGCACGGTCGAGGACCTAGAACTTTCTGTCCGCTCCGCCAATTGTTTGAAAAATGCCAATATCCACTATATAGGTGAGTTGGTACAGAGAACCGAAGCGGAAATGTTGAAAACTAAAAATTTCGGACGCAAATCTCTCAATGAGATTAAGCAGCTTTTGTCTGAGATGGAGTTGTCGCTGGGCATGAAAATTGATGAATGGGAGCCCCCTGAACCTGCTGCAGCACAAACGGAAGAAGAGAATTTATAAACGAGGTTTATACCGATGAGACATAAAAAAGCCGGCAGAAGACTGGGACGTACCACTCCGCATCGTAAGGCGATGATGCGGAACATGGTGACCTCTCTGCTTGAACATGAAAGAATTGTCACTACTACTCCGAAGGCGAAGGAATTAAGAAAACTTGCCGACCAGATGATCACCCTGGCAAAAAGGGGTGACCTGCATGCCAGAAGGCAGGCCCTTGCAGTGATCCGTGATAAGAGGGTGGTTGATAAATTATTCAGCCAGCTCAGAGATGAGTACATGGACCGCAACGGTGGTTACACCCGCATTCTCCGTACCGGGAACAGGGGTGGCGATGCAGCAGCCATGGCTATAATTGAACTGGTCAACTATACCGAAGAAGCGGATGCTGGAGCTGCTGACAATTAAAATGTGTTCAGTATAGATTTTTTTGTAGTTGATTTATAAGACCGGTATGAATGTTTTCTTTCATGCCGGTCTTTTTTATTTTCCTGAGTCCGTGAGCTGCCGACTGCACCCTTTCAGGGCATAAACACCCCATTTTCAGCGTCATCGTCCGTCCAGCATGGGAAACCATAGCCGAACCGACTCTTCCTCGGAGTCTCCCTGCGGTCGCTTACCTGAACCTGGGATACATCCGACACCTCACGGACTCAGGTTTATAAAAGCAATCATTAGGATACCTGGGAAAAAGGCCAAGATGGACGATATAAAGAAAGAATTTCCCGATGGCATGGAACCGTTGGGTAAATCCGTTTTCCGGTTTGCCTGTCATCCAGGTGTCAAGTGCTACATGTCCTGCTGCCGTAATCTTGATTTGATTCTCTACCCCTATGATATTGTCCGTTTGAAAAACAGGTTGAAAATATCTTCCGAAGAATTGCTGCGCAATCATACCCGGCTGGGTGCGTCAACCCATCCTTATTTCCCGGCGGTGATGTTGCAGATGTCTGACAATGAAGAACTAACCTGTCCATTCCTTATGGAAGAAGGCTGTTCCGTGTATAAAGACCGCCCGACAGCCTGTCGGACCTATCCTCTGGAGCGGGCTGTGGATAGAAGCCCCAGCCGGGGAAGTTCTTTCGAGTACTATTTTATGACCAACCATCCTTATTGTCTGGGGCATGGGGAGGATATAGAGTGGACAGTGAAAAGCTGGCTTAGAGACCAGCAGGTTCAACAGTATAATGCGGTCAATGATCTGTGGGCTGAAATTGATACCTTGTTTTCCAGGAATCCCTGGCAGGGTGAGGGTGCAGCAGGTTCCCGGCAGCAGATGGCCTTTATGGTTTGCTATAATATTGATGGGTTTCGGAGTTTTAGCGAAGAAACCAGGTTGCTTGACCAGTTCAAGCTTGAGAGTACGCGACGCAGGCTAATCGAGAATGATGATGAAGCCCTGTTGAAATTCGGCTTTGATTGGCTCAAGTACGTGCTGGCAGGTACCGGCCCCTTGAATCGGAGAAGATGAGATGAAAAGCCATGGCTTGCACAGATATTCATTTGCAAAATTGGCGTACAAATGGTATAGAAACACGTTTTGCCGGTATGCCCGGTAATCAACAAATTGAAAGCACTTATCTGCTTTCAAAATACACACATCCCTGTCACGCAGGCTCCAAGGTGCCCCATTATTCGGGGTGGGGTTGAGGGATGGAGGAAATAACCAAAATTGGAGGAACAACAATGTCAGAAGTAACCATGAAACACATGCTTAAGGCGGGATTGCACTTTGGTCACCAGACCAGGCGCTGGAATCCCAAAATGAAACCCTATATCTTTGGTCCGCGCAATGGCATTTATATAATCAACCTTGACAAGACCATGCGTCTGTTTCGCCAGGCCTGTGATTTTGTCACCAAGGTTACAAGCGACGGCGGTTACATTCTTTTTGTCGGCAACAAGCGGCAGGCCCACACAATAA
>PJEL010003242.1_pt1 | contig 14136 bp, 13 predicted proteins | sample 1853271 | NCBI WGS metagenome assembly PJEL01 (sample SAMN08108733, study PRJNA415343) | Invertebrate metagenome, whole genome shotgun sequencing project. | host: Globobulimina | place: Sweden: Gullmar Fjord | collected 2015-08 | reverse complement strand
AAGGTCAAGGTGGATAACGGCGCGTCTTTCTCCACCCCGTAGCGCACTTTCTCAATCAAGGCGTTCGCGGCGGCACGTGCCTCACTCACTGACATATCAGCAGCATCACCAAGACGGTGCAACTGACGTAGCCCCTGATGCTGAAAACGGACGTTAAAAATCCGCTTGCCTGATGGGTAGACTCGCAGGAAAAAAGCAGGGAATTTTTTATCGTAATACGCCACCATTTTTGTCGATGGGGGCATGTTATCGACCCTTTCTTGCTGTAATGTGACCTTGGGCATTATCGACTCTCACGTAATATCGTGGCATTCCACGCGATATCTGTACGGCTAACGCAAGCACAGAAAAGCGAAACACCACGGAAAAACACCGTGATAACAAACGAACAAAACACCTTACTTTCAGCCACTTAACCCACTAACAACAACCATCTCGACGTGTCGAGATAACGTGGGTCCAAAGTCGAAGTAATGGGTTTGAATTAAATCAATAACTTGTTTTTTCAAAGTAGCATTGAATTGGTGATTACTAGGCTTACTCCGCTTTTTTGAAACTAGGCCATTAGCCCCAAACCGTCGGTATTGATTAACCAATCTTTGAATATATCTACAACTTAGATTTTGGATGCATCAATTTATCTAATACGCTTATCGCAAACGTTTTATATTGTTTCGAGGTTTTGAAGTTCTTTTGTGCTCATCGTGAGTAACATTCCAGCACCATAAGCTGATTCTTCCATGGGAAGAATCATACACCTAATGTGACATTTCTAAGTTGGGGGAATGTCACATCTTAAACTTGGGCTGACAGTGATCACCGATCTCTGGCCTTATATCGTCTCAATAGGGCCGTGATGGTGTGGATTAGCAGGTGATTAGAATTACTTAGCGGATTGATTAGGGGGCGATCATCTTCTTCGCCCCCATCATCATGGGTGAACAGGGGTTAAATTTCTACAATTTTTTTCCTGTTTTTTTGTTCTTTTCAAACCCCGAACATTAATGTGTAAGCCTTACGCTTACTATTGATAATCAATATTATTATCAAATATTAAGAATAATTATTATCATTTGATACTTCTGTCATAAAAAACGATATTTTTTTAGTATAGGATTCAATTTATTATACAAGTGGCATATAGGAGGGTAGAGCTAATGTTAGATCGTCTAGGGTGATTCGAAGGGCCGCAGGGGTTACGCCAGTCTTTGTGTATGTCCACCAGTTAGTGAACATACACAAAGACTAGGAAATAAGATTGCTGATTAGATATAGCGGTCTGAATGCAAACTCAAAAGGATCTACACCATCAGACTTTATTAATTGGATCACGATATAGAGTATTGGCATTAGCGCGGGGAATGTAAGAATTGCGCGGCTGAAGCATTTATCTTCATATACATCGTTATTAAAAGTGAAGGCTAACATACCAAGGTTAATAAGAACGATGTATTGAAAGCATGAAAATTCAGGTGGAACAATGCTGACTGAAATAATACTTAACGCTGTCATATACCAAATGCAATACCCTATAAATCTATCCGGCATTATTTTCTTAAGTATGACAGTAAGCATAATCAAACCAATAAGTGAGGTGTAATCAACAACGATGTTATTCAGTTCTACGCTCGAATCGATTGCATTAAAAACTTCTGATATCAATGTCAAATGTCCATTAGGTTGGGATTTGCATTGATGATAATGCAAACTATTATCATTTAAAAGAAGGTTCCATAGAAAATGAAAAAATTAGTTGTACTAGTATTTACCCTGCTTAGCTTTCAAGTCGTGGCCAGTGATGATTGTCAAAGCTTAGATGAAGGGGTGATATATAAAATAGAAACAAACGTATCGATGTGCTTCAACGGAAGTGATGATACTAATTTAATTTACAGTGGCCCTGAAAACACATCTTTAATAGCCGTTACCAATGGTGATAAGGAATCGATGTTATTCCCTAACGACTATCAACACGTTAAAGGTCAATATTCCATACTGGCTACAGATGGTGGTTATATTTATAAGAAGGATGGCTTTATTGTTATTGTTGATAACTCTAGCATTAAACCTATCCCACAAATGGCAGTTCGATCATTTGCACGATCATACTCAGCAGCCCCTGCCCCTAAAGGTCCAATGAAAGGCACTGGCGTTGCAGGTGCAATTGTAGGTGCGGCAGTTACCGGTGGGAATAAAACAGATGCAGCAGTTAGTGCGGGTGTTGGTGCGGCAGTAGGAGGGGCAGTTTCTGTTATCACAAAATCCCCTACAGTAGGTGGAATAACTGGCACAGCTGTAGCTACTGCAGTAGCTGAAGGGCTTAAGAATAAGGGTAACATTTCAGGTAACGTGATAGGCGGGTCGACTGGATTACAGCATATGAGTAAGGGCAGTGGATGTACTGGATGTCATAGTAGAAGTTAGTGATAAGAATCAAAGACGGTAAAGCAAATAATAATTATTGATGACAGCTATAAAATACTGTGCAATTGTCATCATATTACGTGGTGACTTTTTTATAGCTGACTATTACCGTGTCGGAAAATCTGATAGTTAAATGACCATCAGCAAAGCCGGAGGCTTATTAGATGACGCCCTCAAAGGGAAAAAGTAAGCGCCCAAGGCCCAAGGCGCATCAAACTTCAATTGGTCACGGTGGCAATCTTGATTTCAGATGTACGCCCGCACCATTTCCTCATCAAGGCCAACGGTCGAGACAAAATAGCCTCTCGCCTAAAATGCCTTCACCAGTGAAATTTCTCTGTTTTCCTTTGAAATTTCTGGCTATCGAGATTGCACTTTTTCCTTTAATGTAACCAACTACATGTGTTTGTCCATAAACCTCCCACATGACCATGTTTTCTTCGAGAGATTTATGCCAGCAACTTAGAAACATATTCCGAACCAAGTGTGCTTGGAAATTATCAACGTTTTTTACTAGAGCAGTTTCAGACACATTCTCCATCAGATGAATACGCTGATATATTTCAACTAACTCCTGTCTCATTGCTGAATTAAAAATTCCCTCTCGCTTATCTTTAAAAGTATCTGAGCATGCAAGCCAAATAGACTTACTACTCAATAACGATACAAACTTAGCAAGGTCCATATATTTCCATAAAACCTCATCGTCGGATACATTATTTTACACATCCCCCCCTTAAATTCAAAGGCAAATGATTTTACTAGATACACGCTACATATATAAGCAAAGGTAGGTCAAATCACGTTTTAGTAAAATTAGATATTAATCATAGACAACTCATAATAAGGCAGATAAGTGTTAATAGTCACGAACACTACAGATCAATCTTCACGCTCACTTCAAAGGGGCTGTTATCTGATATGGTTGTTTTAGTGCAACTTACAATAACTCTAACTTTTTCCTGTTGTAATACGTTCTGCGACTAATCCCCAATGGCTCCCACGATTTTAATTGTGTATCACTTCTTTGATCAACGGGTCGCCTTCGCCCTTTCCTAGCTTGTGATTCTGAAAACTTCGCGGGGGTAAAATGCCTCATCGTCCACTTAGCAATACTCTTAGCAATACTCTTAGCAATAGCTTTAACTTCTGAATACTGCATAGGAGTGTCGTAACCCATATTGACGGCCTCACAACATGCTAACACAGCATTTCCCATGATGCGGCATAGTTAGCACCAATACCCTCTAATGGCCTTATATACCCAATGACGGACATTATCAAAGGTGTCACAGTTGCGACCTAACCCGCTGGTTTTCCTGCTTGTCTTGGGATGATTGCGAATATCAACAAAGTCCGCCAAATAATCAAGACTGTACCCGTCCTCTGTCCAGCATTCAGTTTGCCAATGGGGATGCAGGGGATTTTTAGTGATAAGTCCGCATAACCTTCATCGGCCTGTAGTCGTTGCATGAACGCGATTGAATCACCGCCGCATAACGTATCGGCTCAAGGTGCGCCGCTTCTGAGGTTGGGAATGATATCAACAACTTATAACAGGTATGTGCATGACCGTTACGCGGGTTTTTCGCTAGCGGTAAATGCGCGTCAGACCATGCCAGTACCGCCCCTGCGCGGTCGATATCAAACACCAAGTACGTCACCATATTATGGCGATTAACCTGCAGGTACTGACGAGAAATCGCCGACAAGCGACCACGGATAAACAAGTTACCCAGTTCATCGGTGCAATACGGCTTATGCGGCAGCCGCTTTCGATAGCATGGGGTGTAGAGGTATAAAGAAGGGAAAGTGCCAACTACCGAGTGATCGTTCAGTTCTTTGTTATCACACTTTAAAGCGCACTATATCAGGGTTTTCAGCACCCTTAAAGGGGGCGGCGGGGGTAAAAGTCAACGTTAGACGTTAAGCAAAAAGCACCCCATAAATCAATCAAATAAAAATTAAAAAAACACACGATTAATCACGACACTTATCAAATGATAAATGCGTTATTACTTTACATACAGGGAGAGCAATCAAATCATAACAAGAATAATCTTAATCATAGATTCAATCTTTAATATTTATCATTTCGTAAATACAAGCCAATGCGCAATTCATTTCAATATGTTGACTTGATAACTGCACTATCCTTTCTATCTCTTTGTGTATACCGGCATCCAAGTCATTTTTTTTGATGAATGTCATTAGTGTCTCGAATGTACTTATCCCACTAGTCCAAACTGTTTCGATATAATCGTATTCGTTAATAATATGAATGCATAATTCTACCTGATTACCACTTAAATTCCGCCAACTGACTACACTTAAAATGAAATAAAAAGTGAGGCGGTGATCATGGCTAAAAATAAAGTCCAATTCCAAAAAAGTATTTCAATACATGCTTTTATTTCACAACTAGGTACTGAAGAGCAATGTCGAAAACGACTGTTTGATATGCGATGGCCTACTGGTTACCTATGTGAATATTGTGGCTGTGATAAGTATTGTGAATTGAAATCAAGAAAACTTTATCAATGTAACCAGTGCCATCATCAAGGATCAGTTACGTCTGGCACCTTATTTTCCGCTTCAAAATTGCCATTAAACATATGGTTTTTAGCTATTTACCTCATAACTCAAGAGAAAAATGGTATTTCTGCATTAGAGCTGTCTCGCCAGCTTGGCATTTCCTATAACGCGGCATGGCGTATGAAGCATAAATTGATGCAAACAATGAAAGAGCGAGATGATGAAACACCATTGAATGGTTACATTCAACTGGACGATGTTTATTGGGGAGGAGTCCACCGTGGCACCCGAGGGCGTGGAGCCAAAGGAAAACGTCCTTTCGTTGCCGCAGTATCAATGAACGAAGATGGTCACCCAATTAACATGCGATTTAGTGTTGTAACAGGTTTTAAAACTAAAGAATTAACGTGTTGGGCGAAAGCGAATCTTGTACCTAAATCTCTCGTTATTTCTGATGGTTTGGCTTGCTTTAAGGGGGTTAAAAAAGCGGATGTTTTTCACCTAGCTATCGTCACTGGCGGCGGTGCTGATTGCGTAGAATTGCCTTACTTTCAATGGGTCAATACAATGATTAGTAATGTGAAAAATTCAATGCACGGTACTTACCATGCAATAAACAAAAAACATTTACCTCGTTATCTCGGAGAATTTTGTTTTAAGTTCAATAGGCGCTTCAATCTTGAAAAAATGCTCGAACAGCTCATTTACTCAAGTATCCAGACAGCACCGATGCCTGAGCGGTTACTTAAACTGGCTGAGGCTCGGTGGTAATCAGGTAATTCTATATAGAAAAGCATGAGCCTTGCGATCCCATAGCCATTACTCGACATCATCTTATATTCTAAAATTATTTTTTAGCGTCTGCTATTTCATATACAGGCAAGGGCGTATCTATTGTAAATGTCGGCAACATCGATTGTTTTATCTTCCTCACATTATAATTAAAAACATCCTCCTCATCATCATTGAGTAACGGTACTTTATCGTACCGTTTCACTGCATCAAATCTCTTATATAGTTCTGCTATTTCATTTATCAATTCTTTTCGAGATTTTCGTCTTAATATCACACGTAACTTTTGTAATGACATCACTCATACTCACAGTAAATATCAATTTAGTATTTTCAATAAAATACCACACTAGCATTTTAATATGATTATTAATAATAACTGTACAATTATGGCTCTGTCGCAAGCTGGGGTGGTAGGTTATGATCTTCATCAACATTCATCACTTCCAACATTATGACCATTAAATTCACAGGCCGTCATTTTCCTTTCGAGATCATACTGCAGTCCGTTCGTTACTATCTTTCCTACAAGCTGAGCTACCGTGAAATTGAAGAGATATTGGCAGAGCGTGGCATCAATGTTGACCACTCAACATTGAACCGCTGGGTCATCAAATATGCCCCCTTACTGGAACATCGTGCCCGACAAGTGAAAAAGCCCGTCGCGTCTTCGTGGCGGATGGACGAGACCTATATCAACGTCAAAGGCCAATGGAAGTATTACTACCGGGCCGTTGATAAGTATGGTGATGTGATTGATTTTCTACTGAGTGATAAGCGGGACGAAAAAGCGGCTAGCGCCTTTTTCCAAAAGGCCATCGGTCAACATGGAATACCAGAGAAAGTGGTTATTGACGGCAGCCATTCCAATGCGTTGGCACTGCATCATATCAATGTTGGGCTTTGGAATAACGGGCACATGCTGAGTCTAATTGAGATCCTTTCAATCAAATATCTGAACAATATCGTCGAGCAAAGCCACCGCAGAGTGAAAGGTAAAATGAATCAATGTTTAGGGTGGAAATCAGACGAAGGAGCAAAGGCCACACTTGCTGGCGTGGAGCTGTGGTCGATGATTAAAAATGGGCAACTCGACAACCCTGAATGTTTATCTGTTTGGGATGAATTTTACGCGCTTGCAGCCTAATTGCATCTGGAAATTAGTCTGCGTGTAGTTAGCCTAAACTCTGCGACAAAACCATTTTATTAGCATTGAGTTAAGTTATCATAATCCGCTTTTTATTCCGGTTAGCTGTTTAACACTTGCGTACAAGCACAGTGGTGCCAAACGCAATCACTTTAAGAAATAGTATGGTAAAATTATGTATTTTAAAAAACTCCTTGGAATGATGTGGGTATAGCTATCTAGATTACTCAATGTCAAGAATATAGATTTTCGCTGAAAATAATTATAAATCTTGTTTATTATTTGGTTGTAGTGGAAGTAATACTTGTGACTTATAAGTTATATAAGAGGGTGGTGAAAAAACATTATAATCCCATATCATTTTTCTTTTAACATAACTCTATGTTTTATCCCATAAAAGAAAATAATTAATGAGAACTTAATTTGTAACAAACTTGCTTTTAATATCATTAAAGAATATATAAACTTTAATAATTGATGAGCATGCCAGTTCATACTTCTCCATAACACCTTATAAAAATTCAGCAAAAAGAAATGAAACAATCTTTTTTTACTATCAGTAAACAAGATGAAATGCTGTTTTTTGTATTTAGCTAGAAATATAAGGGCCGTTGTGAGATGTGGCTGGATTAAGGTTGCAAAATATTAAGTCTGAACATGTATTGATTAAGAAGCTTGTTGTGGCCGCAGGTTGATTAAAAATACGAAAATTAGCCTAAAGTCCTTCATGGATTTAAGTTATTACAGATGATAAGCAAGGCGGACTTTTATCTATGGTTACATAATGATGAGTGTAAATTTTTATCGTAGAGAGGTCCACATCCTTTAGTTGTCTCTTTAACATTGAAGCTGTTTATCCATAATAATTACAATACCACCGGGTAGAACTGCCTTAGTTAATCATTTGCAACATGCCAAAGTTTGTATGCAAGCAACATGATTTTTGCAAGGAAACATAATATCGAGTTTGTGTAATACTCTGACTACATAAGAGGTAACTTATGGACAATGCAATCAGTAATAGTGTACAGCTATCCATCCCTAGCATTAGGCGGTCAAAATTAAAAGAAGCAATAAACTTATATGGTTGTATTAGAGTACTAGAAACTCATAATCCCATATCTGCACTTATAGCTGAAAATGTTAACGCGAATGACGTTGATTCTGGAATGAATGTAGAGTATCAAGGCTTTTGGTCGAGTTCTTTAACTGACTCTGTAAGTAGAGGAAAGCCAGATATTGAGTTCCTTGATATTAAGAGCAGAATGTTAAATATAAGTGATATATTTGAAGTCACTTCAAAACCTCTAATCATCGATGGAGACACTGGAGGTAAAGTTGAACATTTTTTATTAAATATACGATCACTTGAACGGCTTGGTGTGTCGGCAATTATCGTTGAAGATAAAACAGGATTAAAGAAAAATTCTTTGTTTGGTAATGAAGTTGAGCAGGAACAAGCCACTATAGGGGCATTCTGTACAAAAATTAAAAGAGGAAAAGACTCTCAATTAACTCAAGAGTTTATGATTATCGCAAGAGTGGAAAGCTTAATCCTAGAGGCAGGTATGAATGATGCTCTAGAAAGAGCTTTTGCTTATAGCGAAAGTGGAGCCGATGGGATAATGATCCACAGTCGCTCGCCAGATGGCCAAGAAATATTTGAGTTCGCTAAAGAGTACAGATCTAAGTTTCCAAATAAAATCTTGGTTTGTGTGCCAACTAGCTATAACGAAGTGAAATTCAATGAGTTAAAAAATGCTGGTTTCAATGTTGTAATTTATGCAAATCATATGTTAAGGGCAGCATACAAAGCAATGGAATACTCTTCAAAGAAAATACTTCAAAACGGTAGAACATTTGAAACAGAGCCTGATTTATTGTCAATAAAAAAAATATTAGATTTAGTGCCTGGTACTCGATAATGCAGTGCTGTCAGTTCAGTTATGATTGAACTGACAATATAATATTATAATTAATATGGATTATTTTATGTCTATTTTGTTATTAGTAATAATGTTTTTTTCTTTGATGTATAAAAGAAAATTCATTCCTTTTATTTTTATATTATCAGGGATTACTGTTTCATTATTAAATGGTGCTGGATTACAACAAACTGCTTTGGGATTCTCTAATTCTTTTTGGGATGTCATTTTAACTATTGGCTTGAATATTGTAGCTATTGTAGCATTTTCAGAATATGTAAATAAAAACGGATCAACAAAAGAATTAGTCTCACTTGTTTACAAGCCGGTTGGTAAGATTAAGGATAGATATTTAATTTTAGCTGTTTTTTATTTGATTGGGCTACTTTTAAGTGTTGTGATTACATCAGCTTCTGCGTTATCTATGATATTTATGTCAACTGTGTTCCCTATATTAGTGTCTAAGGGTATAAGTAAAGATGGTGCTGCCGCAATGATTGCATCTATTGGAGTGATAGAGTTTGGTCCATTAAAATCAAGTACTATTTATATGGCTGAAGAGCAAAATAAACATATTTACGATTATGTTATGAATGAGCAGGTCATTTTGTTTATTGGTATTGCTATTGTCGGTGCTATTAGCCACTATTTTTGGCAGTGTTATTTGGATAAACGATTAGGATTTACAGATGATGAGTCAAACACAGATGATGAGTTTGATAATAAACACAAAGTCAATATACTTGTAGCCTTGTTACCATTACTTCCACTTTTCCTTATTTTATTTGAACGATTTTTTACTGATTTTAACTTACCGCTTTGGGGAGTTGGGCTAGTGTGTATATCAGTATCACTCATTATTGACCTGAGGATGAGGAAGTTTAGTATTAAAGAACAAGTTTTATTTTTTTATAATAGTGTAAGTAATTCATTTTTCTTTATTGTTTCTATAATTATTGGGGGGAAGTTTCTAGTAAGCACGTTACCTATAGAGAAGGTTGTTAATATTTATAGCAATATGCATTTAAGTATGATTAATCCAATTGTTTTCTCGTCAGTTTTAGTATTAATTATGGTGCTGTCTTGTACCTTATTAGGGTCAGGAACCGTTTCATTTATTACAATAGTATCAGTTATGTCTAAGCTGAAATTAACGTCGATGACACAATTTAGCTCAACTTTTTCTTCAGTACAAATGATATCTGGTGTTGGAAGATCTATATCGCCTATATCTCCAACAGTTTTACTATGTTCCAATATCTCCCAGGTTTCGCTTTTTAGTATTATTATAAGAAATATCGTCCCAGCTATAAATGTTACATTTTTTTCAATCATATACAGTAATATTTAAGGTTAATTATGAAAAAGATTGTGATTGTGTTGGAAGCTAATGAAGACAAAAATAAAGACGAAACTGGGTTTAGAAAGGATACTTCACCAATAATAAAAGCAGTGAAAGAAATTGGCTTAGATTGTAAAGCTATACACTTTACAGTTAGTGATAAAGATAACATCTTTGAATTTATGAAAAATAATTGCTCTGCTTATATCTCTAGAATAAATCCTGGTAAATTGGTAACAGGAGAGGAAAGCTATTTTCATTTCTTAGATGCTCTTATTGCCGAAGGTGTTATTGGTATCGAACCGCCGAGCACTTTACTGGCGCTTGGTTCTAAATCTTCACTATGTAAACTAGTAGGAACAGGCTTGGTTCCAGATGATATGAGGACTTATAAAGATAAAGCTGAGCTCATTGAAGATTTTAATATTGAAAACCTATATTCTGATAGGGTTTTTAAACAAAATAGAGGTTCTAGTGGGAAAGGTATTTGGAGAGTAGGGCTTATTGATAATGCTACATCAGAAATCAGAGTAACAGACGCTCAAAATAATCATACCCAAAATATATCGGTAAATGACTTCATCAATAATTACATTAGCTTTGAATCTGGTGATGTTATTGACATGCCTTTTTTACCAGGGATTAACGAGGGTGAGTATCGTGTTCTTTTAGTCGGCAATACACCGTGTTATGTTATACATAAAAAATCAACAAGTGGGAAGTTTAACTTTTCTACTACATTACACTCAGGGTCGGAATATATTTATGAAGATATATCAAAGCATCCTGATTTAATTGAGCTTGTCATAGTTAATATTAATATAATTCTCGATAAATTAAACGATTCTAGACCTGCACCTTTGCTTTGGAGCATAGATTTTATAAGAAATACGGTAAACGGTGAATATTTTATCTCGGAGATTAACTGTAACTGTCTTGGGTTTACATCTTTGTTAGATTCTGAAATCCCAGGCATGATGGCAGATATGATTTTGGAGCGAATTTCTGATGCTTACCATGGTGATTTTAAATGAAGGTGACATATAGGGAAGCAAAAGAATTACTAATAAAAAAATTTATGTCTTCTGGATTAGATTGGCATGATGCAAACTGGGTAACAGATGTTTTAGTTGCTTCAGAGCAACGAGGAGATAAATCTCACGGGATAAAGTATGCAAAAAACATTATCGAAATAGCTAACAGTAAATCATATGTGAAACTTGCCCCTGTTATTCATAATGATGCTTCAATAGCGGTATTGGATGGAAAAAATGTTATAGGTCCAGTGGCCGCCAAGCAGGCCATTGAGATTGCAATAAAAAAAGCAAAAAAATATGGAACGGCTGCAGTTTCTTTACGCTCTTCAAATCATTTATTTTCTTTAAGTCATTATGCAAGATACATCGCCAGTAAGAATATGATTGGGTTTATATGCAGTAGCAGTTCCCCTGCGATGGCGGCACCAAACTCATCGAAGGTTACTATAGGGACTAATCCATTTTCCTTCGGTGCGCCCTCAACGTCAGCTCCTATAGTGATGGATATGAGTTCCACACAAGTTGCGAGGGGAAAGATTAAAGAATACCAAGATGCTGGATTGCAAATTCCTTTATCGTGGGCAATGGACGAGGTAGGTCGGCCAACTACTTGTGCAATAGAGGCTCTTAAAGGATCTTTGCAACCATTGGGTGGTTACAAAGGTTTTGCTATAGGATGTATGATCGATATATTTAGTTCAGTATTATCTGGTTCTGCCTTTTCTACACATATTCACGGTACGAGTCTTCACAAAAAAGAAAGAAAAGATGAAATAAACAGAAAAGGGGATTTTTTCTTTGTTGTAGATATAAGTAAATTTATTCCATTAAACGAATTTAATGTTCGAATGGATGAATTTATAAAAATAATCGATAGCTCTGGAGGATATGTTCCAGGGGCCAACTTCATAGAGAATCAGTTTGCTGATATAGAGATAAGTGATGAAATTTTAACTCTGCCGTAAACCTAAGCGGTGTGTAGGGTTGTGTCGCAAACTGGACTGCTGAGTTATGATCTCTGCCAGTACTCATTACCTTCCGCATTATGACTATCAATTTTTCAGGCCGCCACTTTCCGTCAGACATCATCCTTCAATTAGTTCGGTACTATCTCTCTTATAAATTGAGTTACCGTAAAATTGAAGAAATCTATGCAGAGCAAGGTATCAACGTTGATCACTCAACCTTGAACCGCTGGGTAATAAAGTATGCGCCATTGCTAGAGCATCGAGCTCGCAAAAAGAAGAAGCCAGTAGCTTCTTCGTGGCGAATGGACGAAACGTATATCAACGTAAAAGGCCAATGGAAATATTACTACCGAGCCGTTGATAAATATGGTGATGTGATTGATTTTCTACTGCGTGATAAGCGAGATGAAAAAGCAGCGAGAGCCTTTTTTCAAAAGGCCATCGGCCAACACGGATTACCTGAAAAGGTAGTGATTGATGGAAGCCATTCCAACGCATTAGCACTACACAATATCAACGTTGGGCTTTGGCATAGCGGACGCATGCTGAGTCTTATTAAGATCCTTTCAATTAAGTATCTGAACAATCTTGTTGAGCAAAGCCACCGCAGAGTGAAAGGTAAAATGAACCAGGCACTAGGCTGGAAATCTGACGAAGGAGCCAAGGCCACATTAGCTGGTGTAGAACTGTGGGCGATGATTAAAAATGGACAGCTCGACAACCCTGAATGCTTATCTGTTTGGGGGCAGTTTTACGCGCTAGCAGACTAATTGTATCTGAAAATCAGTACGCTTGTACTTCTACAGAACTTTGCGACAGAGCCCCTTTTACTACCTATTAGTTTTTGTATTTCAAAACTAGTAGGTCGCCTAGCATGATACGTCGGGCGAAACACGTAATGGGGTAGATACGTGTAGATGGTAACGAGCACTACAGATCATCCATCACGCTCATTTCAAAAGGGCTGTTATCTGATATGGCTTGTTTTAGTATCATTTAATATTTATTACTTTTTTCCGTCGATAATATGTAATGCGGCTGATCCCTAATGCCTCCCAAGGTTTCAATTGTGCTTCACTCTGTTGGTCAACTGGCCGCCCTCCCCCCTTGCTGCACTTACCACCTTTCTCTCCTTTCCTAGCCTGTGATTCTGAAAACTTCGCAGGGGTAAAATGCCGCATCGTCCATTTCGCAATGCTCTTGGCAATGGCTTTAACTTCTGAATACTGCATCGGGGTGTCGTATCCCATATTGATGGCTTCACAACGCGCTAACACAGCATTTTCCCATGATGCCGCATAGTCAGGCCGCCAATACTCTCTAATGGCCTTATATGCCCAATGGCGGACATTATCGAAAGTGTCGCAGTTGCGACCCAATCCACTGGCTTCTCTACCCACTTTAGGGTGATTGCGGATATCAACAAAATCCGCCAGATAATCGAGGCTGTAGCCGTCCTCTGTCCAGCACTCAGTTTGCCAATGGGGATGGAGCGGATTTTTAGTGATAAGTCCTGCGTAACCTTCATCGGCCTGTAGCCGTTGCATGAACGCCGATTGAATCGCCGCCGCATAGCGTATTGGCTCAAGGTGCGCCGCTTCTGAGGTCGGAAACGGTATCAGTAACTTATAACAGATATGCGCGTGACCGTTACGGGGGTTTTTCGCTGTCCAGTACGGCGGGGGTAAATGCGCGTCAGACCATGCCAATGCCGCCCCTGCGCGGTCGATATCAAACACCAAGTACGTCACCATATTATGGCGATTAACCTGTAGGTACTGGCGCGAAATCGCCGACAAGCGACCACGGATGAACAAATTACCCAGTTCATCGGTGCAATACGGCTTATGCGGCAAGCTCTCAATGAGTGTCGCTTTCGATGGCATGGCCATGACTATGCCCTACTCGTGACCGACCCCCTTATCGAGCAGTTTGATACGACTCCATGCCATGACCCTTAATCGCG
>PJEL010003241.1_pt1 | contig 14138 bp, 18 predicted proteins | sample 1853271 | NCBI WGS metagenome assembly PJEL01 (sample SAMN08108733, study PRJNA415343) | Invertebrate metagenome, whole genome shotgun sequencing project. | host: Globobulimina | place: Sweden: Gullmar Fjord | collected 2015-08 | reverse complement strand
GTAAGATAACTGTGGCCCCCATCCGCGTTCTTTCATATTGAAATTACTAATATAGCCATCTGCAGAGGTCATTGTAGTGCTTTCTGTGGCTTCGTTTATTGCAAACACACTCTACTTGCCTCCCTCTTCCTCTCGTTAACTCTCTTAAAAGTCACCGATTTATTCCCAATGGTGCATTTCATTCCACTTTGTAAGAACTCCATCATTTTTGATTGAAATATATAATACCGTGAAATTTCCATGTCCTACTCTCCTACTTAATAATAACCACAGTGGATCTCACAGCAGAAGCTACCCGGACTGCTGCTACCGCAATGTTTGTAGCTTTCCATACCCACCCGCCTCTGTTTTCGGTCCAAAAGCTTCTGCGACACGACCAGACCAACCACGGCCGTAGTATACAGCATCCCCTTGACATATACACTCGACCACCATGATGAAAACAACAGTGATTGCTTTGTGAACCACGGCCGCCATCATCGGTTCCCAAACCAGCTAGCTCATGTGTGGCCCTGCTAAATTGTATCAAACCCCACACTTATTGTTTCTTGTGCTCTAACTTCACTTAACGCAAAGCAGAGTCAGTTCGATTTGCTGCAGCATATTATATAGCCATAACAACTACTAACTACTGGGCTGCTTTTGGAGGTTCCTCCTTGGCATCTGGCACCATAACACAAGACCCATTATTAGCCAAAGAGAGCTCCTTCTCTAGGGCATCAATGCGTTTTTTAGCATATCTTATACCCTGAGGATACATTTTGGGTGGTGTACTGGATACAGTGAAACTTCTTGAAGCCTCCATTGTAATCTAGTAAGCAATTTACCACGGACCTCTTTCAGTTTCTTGGCCCTTGCCGAGTGAGCTGTTTTCTGTTCCTTAAGCTTAAGGTGGAGGCTCTCAATTTGTGCTGAGTGGGCTGATCGTTTTTCTTCAAGCTGCAGCAAAAAAGCTTCACTGTCCTTTAACCTGTTTGGGTAGAGCGTACATTCAAGGGTTTACACATTCTCAGCGTTGCTTTCACAACCATTGAACACCGCAGACATATAGCAGAGCAGCAGCAACAAACAAAAGCCTTCTACTCACATACCTCTTCTTGTGGAAGCGCTCCTCGAGCCTATCTTTCAAGGTTTGCAGGCTTTCTTTTTCCCTCTCCTCGGCGTCCTTCCTAAGTGGTGTGAGGGTAAGTTCAGGCCATCTCCACGTCTTCATTACCACCAACCACCAACCTCTCTTCTTCCCTCAAGGCTGCTTTTCCCATAACCTAGTGATCATCATCAATGTTCAGAATCATAATGAAGTAATAAATCAAGTAGAAGTAAAGTACAGAGGGGCAGGGGTTGCTTTCAGTGTCATTAACAATTACCACCCTATCCACCAACAGCCAAATTTTCATCGTGCGGAAGAAGCAGCAGCAGTAGCAGCACCCCCTTTACTGCGTGCCAACCATTCATAGGTACTACTTACCATTCTCTGTTCCATTAACTCCCGAGTGGCCTGGATGTTTCTCGCCTTAAAGTAGAAGTTGAAGTGAGAAGATTGTATTATAGACGGACAGACCCTATAAGCCACCACCACCGCCCCCTTCTTGTTTTTTTTTCAAATTCAAACCCACATGGCTGCTCTCTGCCTCCTTCAGGTCCCTAGCATTTTCCTTTGCCTCATTTTCAGCCCTAGTTTTTTCTATTTCCAGTCGACGGAGCCTTAGGTTAAGGTATTTTCGCGTGGTTCTGTGCTGCCTGCATCGTTCCGTCAGGGTATCCATCTCATTCTCAAGTGAAGTTGCTAATGGGGTACATATAAGACACAGAACGAAGTACGACGATGATGACTTAGGTCTGGAAGGTTCTGTAAGAAATATCAAGTAGTAGACAATCATAAAATCACCTCGAGTCCGGAGAGTATCCATGCTTACCCCCAGCTCTTTTTGTTTATTATGGTTAAAAATCCCTCCGATAACCACGTGGTGAATGATGCCACTGTCAGCCTGTGAAACGCGGGATAGACGCATCATCGTTCGGTAAGCCAGATTTCCCCCGCAGAAAAAAAAAAGCCCACACAGCACGGCACAGCAAACATCGAACGGCATATACGTAAATAGGGCAAGGGTTGTGAAGTACGAAGAGATCTGATGCTACTGCTGCTGGAATTCTTACTATACATAAATCCACCAGCTTCTTGTTCTCCATCGTTAAATACGTGCTGTTGCACGCTGAAAAGGCTCTCAAATACCCACTAAAGCTGCCAGGGCCCTAGGTTTAAACCGCCAAAAGCTCTACAAAACAAAGGACGGCAGTACCACCATACTTTTCATTCAAAACTTCACTAAACATGAATTTTGCACTTATTTTGCGATTGCTAAACCAACAGGGACCAACACCAGCCCCATCACGAGTAACACGAACATGAACACCAATGTAACCACCAAAATTACATTGCAAACTACGCAATGAAAACAGCCTCAGCGGAAGTCTTACCAGGAGGAATACACTCACAAAAAGAACTTTAATTGAGTTGTAAGCTCTCATCTTCTGCTGAAAAGCTCTAACTTGCCCCATGGGTGACGCACACGTATACTGCAGATTAGAGCCACTTTCAAAGCTACAATAGTGCTTATATTAACGGACACCTGCATAATAGGACAGGAAAATTGAAAACCGACCTCACTGAAAGTCTGTAATGTATGAAAACGCTCTCAGATTTGGATAGCAGGTCTATAACCCCTAGCCCTAGCCCTAGCCATAGCCCTAGCCCTAATTCTAAAACTAACCCTAATCCTAAGAGGGTAATATGTATGTACATATATTTAAACCCTAAGCGCCTAACCCTAAGCGCCTAACCCTAAGCGCCTAACCCTAAAGCCCTAACCCTAACCCTAACCGTAAAAGTCCGGTGCTGGAGCGCTACTGACAGTTGAAAATCTGTGTAAATGTCCTCTTCAGCGGAGGACGCCACAAAGGAAGAGGTATTAGTGCTCATTGTGGGCGATGAAGCTTCTTAATGCTACCTTACTTAGCCATAAAGACGACGAATATCGCTTCTAATACGCACGTATTTCTTGCCGGCCTATGCTTCGGTGTTGCGCTTGCAACAAGTACAATCCCATTCCTTTGTTATATATAAGAGCCACATCCCAAATGCATTTTCCTGAATCGCCCAGTATGGTGTAGCGGTATGGCATGGTTGGGGTACGCACGTATTGAATGCACTTTGGACTGATGGTATTAATTACAACCAGGTTTTACTCGTATTGCCATTTTCGAAGCTTGGCATTGGTGAAATGAATATAAAAATGACGACAGGGGGAGAAGAGGGAGGACTGGGCGACGTGGAAGGTGATGCAGAAAAGGAGCGCGTGACCCAATTGGTAATGGAGAGTATCAGCAAGCTAGGGGAATTACAACACGAGAAAGATATCCTGACGGAAGCTTATATGGCTGACAGAATGAAACTCGAGCAGTTGTATCAGCCACTGTTTCAGGATCTGCATCAACAGGTACACCTAGCTCCGTGGTGTGGGGATGTGAATGCCCTTGCATGGTGATTGATTTTGTAGAATCATGTTGTTTTGCGCCTTCTCAGAGGGCGAAAGTGGTCACACCATCCTTGGCAACCCCACCACATTCAGGGGAAGGAAAGGATGAAGCAGCTAGCATGGGTGGTTATTATCCAGGTGTACCAAGATTTTGGCTTCGAGTTATGATGAACAACAGGGAGGTATGGGCTTATGATTTGTTTGTCATTCAGCAATCACCACCACCTACTTTGCTGTCCTGACACTTGGCTTGATTGTTGTAAGGTGAGTAGCATCATTGAGGAGGGAGACCTTGAATGCTTGGAAGCACTCCACAATGTATTGTGTGTGGATCATGAAGATTGCCGGTGTGTGTGTGTGTGTGCGTTGTTCCCAATCTCTCCATCCTTCTTTTGTGGTAAAAATTGTAACTCGTGAGTACTTTCACGACTCCACAACCTTTTTGGGATTTAATATTAATGGTTCTCTCGTTCGTGTGCATTTAGGGGGTTTACCCTCCAATTCCACTTTGGTTCCAACCAATGGTTTGAGAATGATGTGCTATCCAAGGCCTATCGCCTGGTAGGTAAAGCGGGATAAACAGACGATGTGAAGCTGTAGTCTTCATCTTGACTCTGAGATTCGATTCCAAACGACGAATGGCATGATGTAGCTGGAATATTTATGCCTTACCACACATCTGTCCCCCCTGGCCTTTACAAGCTTATTGCTGATTTACGGCTAGCTATATGATGATACTGTTTAATCCATCCGCTCCTGCATATACTTGCTTCACTGTTAATTTGATACTTTTGCTCTGTTCTCAATTTCTTGGCCTAATGTGGCCAAAATCCAATCTCAAAGATGAATGCATTAGACTGTGGTGTGCCGGTCATAGATTCTATAAAAGGGGATGCCATAGAATGGAAGCCTCAGGTTCAGTGGTTGTTTTCTCATGTAAAAGGAATATTCTTAAAGTCGTGCATTAACATCTCAAATCTCTCTCCATGTGATGAATTCTTACGGTAATGCTACCGACCACCAACCGTTTAGAAAAATCTTTGTGAGAAAGAGGTGCCCCAGAGGTGGGTGGGTTGCTATTCCTCCATCCCATACTTGTGCCACCGCTACTGCTACGCGGCAGCAGAATGATGTGAATATGTGTTCATTTGTTTTGATGCGTGAATTTTCTGGTAGCCGCCATTATGTCCACGAGGCACATCTAAGCCACCGTCCCGTGATAGACGTAGGCAAACTGGACGTAGGAGACGTGGGCATGGGCGGGGTCAGTACTCTGGAAATTCTACGAAAGTAATTGCCCCAGGTGTAGAAAAGTCGAAAAGGTTGGTTGAGTAATATCAGCACGTACTGTTCTCAGTTCTCAGTTGACTGCTGCACCGTCGTGACGACGACATCCCTATATCATCATCCTTTAGCTTCTTCAGATTTTTCGTTGAGCCATATACATTATGTGATGGTGAAAATGATGAGGTATGGGTCTCTCTCCCCTGAGCGTGTAGCTTCTTATTGAAGTATTACTTACTAATTAGAGCTGCTTTGGAGACGACAAAAATAATTCTCCGCCGCTCGGCCGATGTGATATGCCACGTGCGCTGATGGACTGCCATCTATATCTATACTACAGGAGCAGAGGGGTGGAGATGAAGAGGATCAATACAACCTCACATATGAACAGGACTATGAGGTTAGATACTACTACGCTACTCATTTTTTAGAATTTTTAGAAATGTGTGTGTGTGCTTCCAATTTGACTGTTTTCATCACCTCCAAAGATCGGGTCAGCATTCCGATCCAGCCTAGTACCTGATGCCCTTATGTGGTTCCTGTATGATGAGGAAGACGATTCAGACTATAAAGAGGAGGGTGATGGTGGTGATTCAGATGTAGAGGATGATTGTGACAAGGAGGTAATGAGAGACGGACAGATGGATGGATGTAATAACCCAGAGCCGCCACCTGCTCTGTCTCCACTACTGTGCCTTTGTCTGCCCTTGACTACTGCCCTTGTACTATCTATAGGTTGGTTGGTAGTGTATAAACTAATCTCAGCCTCTCGTTTCGACGCAGTGATGAAATGCCTACCCTGTATGCCACTCGTTCCGGGTCCAGACACAGGTGGGAGCGATAATAGGGAAATATAAAGTTGATTTGACTATATATCATTGTTTTCTGTTGCCCTCATATATAAGACAGTAATAGTCCCATCTTGAACCTTTCCTAGGAGTCTCACGAAGGGATCGAATAGCACAGGAACAAATTAATCACTTAGCTTTTCAGAAGAACGGAAGGTGGCAGCTTCTATCCCATGTGTGGCAGCATGCATATAGCACGTCATTTATATTGGTAACCCATGGTAGTTCATGTGGAGTGAAACTGGGCCATCGCGCCCACCCATCCTTTTGGATTTCCAAACTTCAAGCAGCAGCCCATGGTGTTCCAGGATTTATTCAACACTTTTCTAGGGTCTACTAAATACACATATGACGCAAGAAATATTTGCATAGGTGGTGGTTCTTAAGCAAGAAACCCATGTCTTTGTTGTTCTCGTCGTGATGTTGTTTGTCACGTTATGCAATGATTCTTAACTCCCACCTAATGCGCCTGCATTTACATGTATCGCGCGGGGGGGGGGCCCAATTTCTCACGTTTAATTGTACTCCGTGGCCGTGTAGTAATAAACAGAAGGAAGATGATTTTAACCGAGATAGTATCACAATCATCTCCATCAACGTGGTGATTGACTACTCTACTTCTTTGTTGTCGGTGGAAGTGTATGCACCAACCTGTGGTGTCCACATCACTCACCAGGTGTGTGACTCTGCACTCTCATTTTGATGGTACCAAAAGCCCAGGTCCCTATATATCTCCAGTCTTTGTCACGTGTGCATGCTCATTGCAAGTTATTATCGAATTCATATGGTTTCCTTAAACTCCATATTATATGATACAACCAACTTACAGGGCCTTAGGAAGATGGGACGGAAACAACAAACGTCGTGCAAAGGACTATTAATCCATACAAATGCGGCGAGGCAATTGCTAGCTACCGAAAGAACCAATGATGCTGTATCCTTTCCAGGAGGATGGTAACTAATTCACTCTCATCAAGTTTAACTAACAACATCACTTCCCTTCAATGCTAGCCATCAATTTAGCCCTCAATAAAACTACAATTTTTTTCTGTCATAAACGGAATAATAAAGGACTGGATTTTCATGACATATGTCTAATTTCATCCTGAAACTGTGCATGGCTCTCTTTCAAAAGCTCTTTCCTGGCATATGCAATATCTGTCTCAAGAATTGTTCAGTGTTAGATAGTTACGATGCAGCTGGCTGGGTCATCAAGATGAGTTTCACACGGGGCACAGCACCACACAAGAGCATCATAACATAGAAAATGGGACAATAATACGCAATCATTCCAGAACCTAACCACCCAAGAGATGCAAATCCCCACTTTCACTAATTCCTGCCATTTCTTCCCTCCTCTATGGAATCTACTCTACCCGTAGTCAGTCGAAACACTGAAATAGTGAGTGGTGAAACTAGAAAGGACAACATTTTTTGCACTACCCCCCAGAGCCACCACTGGCATCACACTATTTCCCCTCCACTTCCCATTCCTTCACATCCGATGAAACCCATCATCCATCCCACCTTACCGTGCGATGAACGTGTGCTTAACCATTGATAGGTCTGACTTCTGTAGCCTCTCAACAGGAGCCAGCTTCTGATCTGTTTACTATTATCTTCCGACTTTATTGTCCTAAGCCCAGAACAGTGCTACAGTGCTACCCCCCCCCGGCATTCTTGACAACGTGTATCTATCGGCTAGAGAAGGCTTCTCAATAGCTACTCTTGCTGCTGCTGCTTCTGATCTGTTTATCTTCAGTCTAATACATCATCCTAAACCCAAAAAAGATGCATTCAATACATAACTAAATAAAAATGGTCGGTCGCCCTCACCTGCATGTATTGCGGCTATGAGGTCTTGGAGACAAGAAAAAGGTAGCTCAGGGCGTACGTAACCACATAAGACTACTCGCAATCTACGAAAAAAAAAAAAAGACTTTAGAAACGGAGCGAGGCGGGCGATGGTGGCTTCTTCAGGTGGGATGAAGATTGCAATTCAAACACGAATAATGAACCTATATCCATAGAAATATTCTCCCTTGAAGTCATGCAAAAGGTGGGGCTCCACAGTTTTTTCCTGGTTAGGCAAGCAATTTATGATAGAGAGCACAAGAACATGTCATTGGAACGTGGCTGCAGGGGTGTATATATGAAGGCAGCGGGCAAATTTGGTGGCAATGGTGGTAGAAGAGCACCAGAAATGGGTTTGGTTTGCTTCAATAGACATTTCTACTACACCACTCGTGCAATGGTTGATTTTAATGTTTAAGGGGGGTTTCACATGAACCAGGGTCGGATTGCCAGCAGTTAGATGCATTAGTGTCAAGTCAAATATAGTATTTGAAGGGGGGGATAAGAACATGGGGCACGAGAGAGCTGTTGCACGGTGATGTTGTTTTCGTTCAATAACTTGATTGGTATTATTACCTTATTTTTGAAGTAAGGGTTAAAGCCCACGCTTACAACAGTCATATGCACTGCATCGGGCTCATTCTGAAAAAAATTGAATAATAAATTCAATGAAGGTGAAGAGAAGGATGATCTATGGACTGAGCAGCAGAATGAATATGGCTGAGTGAGATAAGGAAATACAATACTATGATGTACCTCGAGAGAAGCAAAACCCATATATATGCCATTTGGTAGATCGTTAACCACATCACCAACCTGTTGTTGAGGTGTACTCAGTTTAATAATAAATCAGATGGAGGAAAAGTAGTATGATAACCCTACACTTACTTGATGCATGTTAAGGTTAGCTGTGGGTATACCCAACAGCTTTGTTCCTCTCCCATGCCCCTGTTCCACATCAATCGCCGAAATAAGGTTCAGATAGATTTACAGACTACTACGTACACTCAAACATTGTTTATTTGTTTGTTTATTTTCATGTGACAAAATTTGGGAAAGGGAGTTGTGGAGAAGGTGATGATGATACGTATACATGTACACAGAGAGGAGAAGGTAATACATATATATATACAGAAAGAGAAGGTAGTTACTCACTTTCACAACTTCTGCAATGGCATGAACATGAACCGTCTGTGATGCAATGAAAAAAATTAAAAAAGGAAGGCAGTGTGGGTATAACTGCTCTATACTCAGCAAGGTAGTACGAACAGGGGAATGAAGATGCAGAAAGGAGAGGATTGGAGTACAAAGTGGCCAAATTTTACGGTTTCCATCCTCTCGTAGGCGGAAAGAAGGTCAATCTCTCCGACAGCTCGCTAGTCCAAGCCCAATTAAAAACAACAAAACTACTACTCTAACCTCCTGTCCGTAGTGCTTCCCTCCTCGTCGGATATGATCTGACACGTCGGCATTCTTTCTCTGTCGTTAGAAAAAGGAAAAAAAAAACAGAGAGCAGCGTTCAGCATTCAGCCTAAAAAACGAACTCATGAGACTTCTGCAATCAACTCGAACAACACCCCTTATCTGCCCAATTCACACAATACCCCTAAGGATCCTTGCATACATGCCACATCCGCCAGGACAATACCCATATATAGACAATAGTAAATTCCCACCTTCTTCGCTATTTGGTTCTTCTCGCTACCAGAGCTCTCCTGTTTCACCTCTTCTACTCGTTCAGTGCAAACTGGAACATCTTTTTCATCATCCAAGGGCATAGTTCTGGGGAGCTAAGCTAAGCGAAGCTAAGCGAAGCTAAGCACCCCCCTTGTCCAGGGTTGTAAGTGGTGTTAGGGTTAGGGTAAACTGTAAGTACATCAATTGAGGTGTACCTACACGACACTCACTCAGGGTTTAGGGTTAGGGTTTAGGTTAGGTAGCACACAAACGTAACGGTATTATTATTAACTTGGGTGAGCGCCTTAATACCATTGCTGTGTTTGGTGAACATCTCCTTTCCCGTAGTTGATTTTGTTATCGATTGTACAGGACATTGAGGATGTTCCTCCTGCGATACAGTGAGAGGCAGCAGTATTTTACAGTTTACTACCCAGAATATTGGCTTTGTCTCACCACCACCCTCAGTGAGATGCTGCTAATTATTCACTCTCTCACGCTCAGGCCAGTAAAAGGAATACACAGTGCATCGTTGTGATGAGCCGCCACCTGTCCGGAACCTAACAGAAGTCAAAGGGGTCGAAAACCACACTGGGATGGGATATTGAAACTGCTGACTCGCACACCACAGCAGTGCAGTAGTGGTTGGTCCTAAGCTGGAAAATCACTTGATCAACCAACAGCCCACCAAGAGGTACACCTCTAAAGATGTTATATACACCTTATGCGCTGTCAATACAATTCAGAAAAACCTCATTAGCATAGTGCAATTGGTTGCTTTACTACCTATAACACTGGCCTTATGAAATCACACTACTATATAACTGCTGCAGATATAGATATGGAGGTAAACCCTAAACCTTATACCCTAAATCTAAGTCGAAACCTTAACACTAACCATGAAACCCTAATGCATTAACCCTAAAACTTTAACCCTAACCACAATGAAACCCTAAAACCTTAACCCTAACCCTAAACCATGAACCCTAAGGCCCTAACCCTAAAACCTCATCCATAACCGTAAACCCTAACCTCAGCCCTCACCTCAAAATCTTAACCCTAAAACCCTAGCCCTAAAACTTGAACCTTAACCCTAAAACCTTAACCCTATAACCCTAACCCTAGCACTAACCCTTACCCTAACACTAACACTAGCCCTAACCCTAACTAGTGCAACAACGAAAATGAAGTGGTAGAGAGGTCGACATGCCCCTATCAGGTGATTCCAGACCAACCTCTCTATATGAGTAATGAGAACGTGGAAGGTGGTGAGGTGGAGGGTACGGCTATGGCTGTGGACGACGACCTGGATTCTTCTTCTTTGGGCTCTTCTGCTCATTCTGGTGGTGGTTCTACTGTCTTATGCTCAGAAACGAGCACCAATGGTGAGGAGAGCATTAGCCCAGCCGAGAAGGACGCATTGAGAACCGTGCTGAAAGAAATGGTTGCTTGCCCACTCAGTGATATGTTTCTGAAACCCGTTGTTGAGTTCTACCCTGAGGTGTCCCAGAATTACTTAGCAATCATCAAAAATCCTATTGACCTGAGAACTGTGTGGAGATGCCTACAGAGTGGGGCATACGACAACAGAGAAAATGGAATCTGCAAAATCCGAAAAGATCTCTTGAATGTCTTCAATAATTGTATCTTGTTTAATGAAAAAGCTAGCAACATGCAACTTGTCTCCATCGCCCGGCACCTGAAGGTTCTGCTTAATGATTTGATGGCTGAGACTGGATTGCCACTACTCAAACCAAGAGAGTCGGAGGCTGACATTGCTACGCGAAGATGGAAGCGGAGACGAAGGCGATACATCGATTGCTGGGATTTTCCAGCTAAAAGATCCGTCCGAGATACTGTAGCTGAATGCTTTCCCGAAGTTTCATCAAGACTGCCATCGTCTCAAGACTCTGCAGCTGAGGACACGGACTGTATGACGTTTGGCGAAGTAGTTGTAGAGGCTGCTCAAGTTGCGGGGATAGAGTTCAATGACGTACCGCCGCCATCAACTACTCAAGATGACAGTGGATTGGATGATGCCAATGCAGCAGGCGTAGGATCATCATTGGCAAGGATGGTCGATGTCCTTTTTCCTGCTCCCAAAGCAGCAGCAAATAATGGCTCCAATGGGAGCAGCAACGATAACGATAGCAGTGATACGGGTATAGATGATGATAATTCCAGTGACACCAATAAGGGTAACGAATCGAGGTGGGAGGCCTTGAATGAAAAGCTCTCTCAAATTACAATTTTTATGTCAGAGATTTCTAGACGAGGCTCAGAGCTTAGTACCATCTGGGCCAGACCTCAGAGATTAGTGTGGGCAAAGGCAACTCGTCAGCATGGATTCTGGCCTGCTATAATACTCTGCAATGATTCCATGCCTCAAAACGTCAAAATGGTAAATTTCCATCGCTTGCCTTGCAAGCTATTGTCCCAAGTTGAAACTTCCCTCAAGGATGAGATCGATTGGGAGTCAGAGTCTTGTGGTCCTGCATATCAAGGAGGAACCCTATCATCAAGAATTAACGCTTTGTGGGTGCTTGTGGAATTCCTGGGGGTCCACGATTTTGCTTGGGTAAATGGAAATTGTTCTGGCATCAGACAGCTCACTTCCATTAAAAATACACCCAACACCAAGCCAATGAGGAAGAAATTATTTCCAGATGCGCTTTCAGAAGCACAGAGGGCCCTTGATAACAGAGATGGGGGATGTGATGTTCTGTTGACTGACAGTACTTTGACTGACTATCAAATTGAGGTCGCAATGGCTAAAGCAGGATGGAATGAAAAGGTAAGGATATTTGATATTTGGAAAACCACATGCTAGGGGGATTGCTGCTACTACAGCCAACGAAGAGCCCCTCGATAGGATGGGGCAGTGTCAGGCTTTCCAAATTTTCCTCATTAGGTCCCACGCGGAGTGTCTTTGTGAGTAGTCTAGTCCTCGGGATAGTGACCAATCCTCTCAATCTTCATGTCCAGAGTAGTTAGTAGTTTTCAAACCTTGGATTTGTTGGAACTGCTGGAATATGAATGCGTTTTGAAAAATTCATTACTTCTGCCTTTACCCAAACCTCCCGTTTCTTCTACTTCTTCAGATTAACACTACGGAAGTGCCGCCTTTAGAAGAGGAATGTGATTATGCAGAGGAGGAAGAGGAGGAAGAGGAGGAAGAGGAAGAAAACCTACGGCTTTCTACAATTCTGAAAAGGTGTGGAAAAATAGCCTCCTCCTTCTTTTTCGTGCGTCTCTCCGACTACTGAAAGACAATGAAAACACCTTTTTTTAATTACTTAGTAGATTATTTTGATGTTTATGTACATTTTGTGTTAGTGTAGTGGTGGCTGGCTCTCGGCTCTCTACTGACTGGCTAGCTGTGGAAATGGCTGGCCCCAATAACCTGGTATTGTGTGCCTTTTATCTCAGCGTATTGACACGTTCAGCAGCCCCATCTGATGATGCCTTAAGCAAGAAGGTTAGGACTCTACTGCTTTATATTTAAGCCCCTGATATTTGGTGTTGCGGTATACTTATCCCATTTTTTGTCTGGCCACATTTGTGATGACAGCTGCTCAGACAGCTGCTCAGCTGTCCTACCACCACGAGCGAGCACTGCTGCAATCTGTCTGTACACAAACAACTTGATGCAAAATCCAAGTTTAATACCTTTCTACGCAATCACCACCGCCCTGCTGTTATCATCCACTACCGCTGTTACACCAATCTGCACACTTAACTACTAGTTAGTTAATAGCAGCACACTTGTTTATTATATCCTCGTACTGGATTTACTCGGTCGAGTTGATACCTGCACTAATTTTAGCATTCAATGTGTGCACTTTGTCTACAAAGCAGCCGAGTTGTAATATTACATATGGAGGGGCTATTCTACCACTGGATGGGCGTGCTGCTTCATTACAGGAGAGAGCAAGGGTGAGATGATGCACAAACCCGGAATTACGATGGAGGCCGTTGCCATTGCATCCCCCATTTTTATTTTTTTAATTTTTTTTTTTAAAACTGAAGAGTCAGTCTACTGGATTATGATGCTCCAACTCCAATTCTCAGGCTCGAGTGTATCGTTGGCTGTCTGATAGTTTTGGGCCAGAGGCTTTTGCCCCACCTGAAGGTGCTACGAGCCGACTGTCACCAGAGCAACAGGTAATGATATTTTTCAAGGCTCGTCACACCATATTTACCGTCGCTGTTGGTGATGCACTTTACTCTGTTTGTTATCAAGAAGCACTAGTTACATGCTGCACACTACTGCTCTTTCCACGGCTAATAATGTATTGCCTTGCCCTAATTTGAACAATACACCCCCTTTGGTCCTCAATAGGCACTAGCATTACTTAGATGGAAAGCAGAGGTAGAAAGGGGGAAGTTGTTGTTTGTCATTATGGAGGAGCGAGCTCCATCACTTTCTAACAGCCAGCTATCAATCGATCCTCCTTTATCGCAACAACTTAGAAGGATTACTGCTATGATGAAGAAGGAGTGAGTGGAATTGCTCAAGATGTGGGATCAAATACTGACACCTGGGCCCATCTTCTTGATGAGGTGTGTGGGCAGGGCAGGGCATCTGTCAGTTTTTAGTTTTTAGCCCGCTTGCCGAGCCCCAAATCACAAATGATTTGGGGCTGGTTGAGCGTTTTCTATGCTGATGTGATGATACGGTTTTGTGTTGTTGAATTCATAGTGATGGTCTGTATACGCACTGCTACGGCTTCCTTTAGAGCACCGCCCTTGTTACAATGACGATGTTTTTGTTTTTGTCCATCTTGACCTTGTACTACTGTATTCAGGAGGCTAAAGGGAGATATTTATGTCCAGATAATAATGAGACGGGGAGTGATTCTGCAACAGAAGATGAGTGGGGAGCAGAATTTGGCATGGATGTTGAGGTATGTAGAGACGGCTTGTTGTGTCCGGGAGA
>PJEL010003240.1_pt1 | contig 14146 bp, 13 predicted proteins | sample 1853271 | NCBI WGS metagenome assembly PJEL01 (sample SAMN08108733, study PRJNA415343) | Invertebrate metagenome, whole genome shotgun sequencing project. | host: Globobulimina | place: Sweden: Gullmar Fjord | collected 2015-08 | reverse complement strand
AATAAAGCCTTCAACAAAAGAGAAAGTAATTAAGTCTGATTTGTTTTTTTTGAATTCTTCCTCCATGGATACATTGTTATTAGCAATGATATCTTTAAACTTTTTCTCTGCATTTTCAGCTAATGCGGTCATGCCCTTACTTGCCGGTCGATCAACGCCACTAACGCTCTTGTCAACTTTTTTACCTGTTAACGAATTATTGTTATCAAAGTTCTTTAATGCCTTTAAATAGGCGACTTTCAGCTCGGCATGAGCCTGTTTAACTTTGCTTATTTCTTGAGTGTCTAGGGATAGCTGCTCGGATTTATTAATTGCATGAGCTAATAAAGCTTGCACTTTATCTGAGCTTTTTTGAAAACGACCTGCATATTTTTCAAATTGCTTTTTGTCATTACCTCTAATGAGTACATTCTTCCATTCTTGTACTTGAGTTTTAAAGATGACATGAGCATTGGTTAAGTCAGTTAAAATTTCAACGTTTTGCTCAACTAAAGTAAAACTTTTTTTAGTAGAGTCTCTAAATTTTGATAGCTCACTAACGGCTTCCCAACTTAATAGTACCAATGATAATGCTACCAGGAGGCCCAAAAATAGAACTTTGGCTTTTAAGCTTATTTTTTCTAACATGTTATCTTCCTCTGCTCTCAAAATTATATTTAGTCACTTATTTATTGCAGTTCAGCTTCAACTAAGTGGGCTAACTCTCTGGGTGATAATGTTTTTTCAGCATCTAGTAATACGATAAACTCATCATCTTTTTTGGCTATGCCCTGAATAAATTCAGCCCTGATTTTTGCACCAAAAGCGGGAGCATCCTCGATATTACTGGCTGATATATCAATAACTTCATTTACCGCATCGGCTAATAGACCAAGTACACAGTGTTGTTCGCTGGTGTGTAATTCGATGACAATGACACAGGTTCTCTTGTGTATGGTGATGGCCTGTCGACCTAAGCGAACACTTAAGTCTATTACCGGCACAACTTCACCACGTAGGTTGATTACACCTGAAATAAATTGCGGCATTAATGGCACTTGAGTGATACCAGCGTATTCAATAATTTCTCTTGTTTGATGCAAGTCCATGCCGAAGTGCTCATCTGAAATGGTAAAGGTTAAGAATTGGCTGGATTTATCCTCCATTTTATTCTCCGAATTGTCAGTTTTATTGGTGTCTGTGGACGTACTATTCATTGTCATACCACTCATTCATTTTTCTTGATTAGTTGTACTTTCTATTGCAGAAGCCTTGTTTGTTACTTCATTACCAACAGCTAACTCAATTAATTGTGGCACATCTAAAATAAAAGCTATTTCGCCGTTCCCTAATAAGCTAGAGCCGCCAATTCCTTTAAGAGCCTTAAAGATTGGACCTAATGGTTTCACTACTGTTTGAATTTCTCCGTGAAGGGTATCTACAGCGATACCTGCGACATCACTACCAAATTGCACGATAACTAATTCTCTTTTATCTGCATGCAGCATCACTTTATTTTCTAAGCAATGTTCTTGGCTTGGTGTGAGATTGAATATTTCAGACATATTTAAATAAGGGATCATCTCGCCACGTAGATTAATACAGTGCCTAGCTTTAATATCTTGATGGTTAGCCAGATCAATACACTCAATAATAGTTGCTTGAGGGATAATGAAATGGGTACCTTTGGCTTCTACATGAAAACCGTCGATAATGGCAAGTGTTAGTGGTAGTCTAATTTTGAACTCTGAGCCAATTCCAGTTTGTGAACTTATATCTATACTACCTTGTAATGCTTCAACATTTCGTTTAACCACGTCCATACCAACACCACGGCCAGATAAATTTGTTACCGCTGCGGCTGTTGAAAAGCCAGGGTGAAAAATAAGATGGAAAAGTTCATTATCTGAAAGTTGAGAGTCGATATTTATAATACCTTTTTCGATAGCCTTTTCTCGAACACGCTCTTTATCAATGCCATTACCGTCGTCACTAATGGATATAACGATGTGACTAGCTTCATGGTATGCCGCTAGTTTTAGCTGTCCTTTGGTATCTTTCCCTACCGATTGTCGCTCTTCTATTGACTCTAACCCATGATCCATAGCATTTCGAACAATGTGAGTGAGCGGGTCACCTAACTTTTCTACCATCAAGCGATCAAGCTCGGTATCTGCGCCATCAATAGTTAATTCAACTTCCTTGCCCAATTCCTGAGCGGTATCTCTAACAAGACGTTTGAAGCGTTGAAAAGTCCCACCAATTGGTACCATTCTTAAACTTAAGGCGGCATCACGAATTTGGTTGGTAAAGTTTTCAAAGTCATCAACGGCTTCAATTAATGGTGGATTCTTACTACCTTTGGAGAGCAAATCAATGCGTTGTTGGTTTATTACTAGTTCACCAATAAGATTGATTAGATTATCTAAACGGTTTGAATCAATACGAATTTGTTTGCCTTCTGTCGCTTGGTTTTTATTTTGCTGTTGCTTAGATAGAGCCGCATTTACAACTGCTTCAGGAACCTTATGTTGCTCAGTAAGCAACTCTCCAAGTTTGTGGGTGCCAGTTCGTTCATTTGCACTTTCTTTATTTTGCGAGATTAGTGCTTGCTCAAGAGAGTGTTTAGTTAGTGAGCCACAATTTACTAAAATATCGCCAAGTCTGTGATTTTCTTCCGGCAACTTATCAATTAAAGCGAGGTAATCATCGATTTTTGCGCAGGGAGGTAAAATTGATATGTCTGAGTCATCTTGTACAAACATAAAAGTGTTTTCTATTTCTTCTAAGCTAGCATCGGACTGTAAGGCTATCTCATAAGCAAAATAAAGGGTTTCGGCATCAAACGAATCAGAGTCAGGAAAGTTATCGATAATCGTTTCTATGTGCTTGATTTCTCCAAGGCTGGTGAGGAACTTGATAAAAGAGAGTGGATCCATACCGTTTTTAAGGCAGTCGGTTGATAAGCGAAGGGATATATGCCAAAGCTTCTCATTATCTTCCTCATCTGCTGGGCTTTGTTCAGATGCGCTTTCGGATGGTGAACTATTTTGTTTGACTGCTTGGTTACTCTCTTCACTTGCCCAAGGAGCAAGTGAAGAGAGCAAGTCGCTGCCAATTTTTTGTAAGTCTTCTTGTGTATTAAATTCGTCTAAATTTACACCTACTAGACTTTGCATATGGTCGCGACATTTAAAAATAACATCAACTAACTCTTTTTCTATTGTTATTTTATTATCTCTGGCACGATCTAGAACGTTTTCAACTACATGGGTAAAGTTAACTATATGATCTAGACCAAAGATACCCGCAGAGCCTTTGATGGTATGTGCAGAGCGAAAAATGTCATTAAGCATCTCATCATTACACTCGCCATCATCCATTTTTAGGAGCACGTTTTCCATTGACTCTAAGTGCTCTTGAGCCTCGACATAGAAGGTTTGTAATACAGCATCTAAACTCATGATTCATCCCCTTGATTATCAGAGGTTGCTGAACTCATATCTTTAAAGTCTACAAAGTAGCGATTAAGTTGAAATAAGTTACTGTAATCGGAGAGCGCCTCTCCTAAGCTAATTATTTGATAGTGACTACTTTGGTCGTTGACTATTTTCATCAGCATAATGAGTAGCTGAACACCTGCAGTATCAACTTCGGTGATATTTCCTAGTTTTAGTAGTGTTAGTTCCTTTAATTTTATTTGTTGAAAATGTTGTTGAAAAACCTCCATTGCACAATAGATAGTCAGCTCACCGCTAATGACTATTTCAGTACTGTTATTGCGCTTTTGTGTGATTTTTACATCAGCCATATTATCTCAACCATTATTATTTTTTAAATACTTCTGACGGTAGGGTTTGAATATTAAGGTCAAGTACTAAGTCAGTGTGATTTTTAAGTAAGCATTGTCACTGCTTGTAACATTTGCTCCGGTTTGAATGGTTTAACCATCCAAGCCTTAGCTCCAATAGCTTTTCCTTGTTGTTTCATATCATCAGAGGCTTCGGTCGTAAGCATAATTATTGGCGTAAATTTATAGGCAGGCATTTGTTTGATAGCCTTAACCATATCAATACCGCCCATATTTGGCATATTGACATCCGAAACAATTAAATGAATTTTTTTACCATCAAGTTTAGTTAAACCGTCCTTACCATCTACCGCTTCAATAACCTCGTAACCGGCACCTTTAAGAGTAATAGATACTACTTGTCTGATACTTGCTGAATCATCAACTATTAGAATTGTTTTACTCATTATCTTCCTACCATAAAGTTATTTAAGCGCTTAACTAACAAGCCTTTAGAAAAAGGTAATCTCATCATTTTTATTGTCTTGTGTTTGCTCACTACCGTCATGCACGGCAACTTGTTCTAATGTGGTATAAGTTTTTTTGATGTTATTAAGCCATTGATTTATATCTACTGGTTCTATTGGGTTTCCTTGGCTAAAGTTGTGCTGACATTGTTGATAGTTGGGCGCAAGCTTATTCATGTCATCAAAAACATGACCAAGTATTTGACTGACTCTATCTTGAAATTGTAGTGATACCAGTACATCATCTATTGCCAGTTGAACTGTAGTATTTTCTTGCTCAAGCTGGTTGGCGCTGAGCATTATTTTCTCTCCAGCGACACTATAATCTTCGATGACTTGTTTGATTGTTTCTTCGGCTGAATTAATAATTAGGCCATCTTGTTCGGTAAACTCTTGAGTTTTAGTTAAGGTGTTTTGTAAGGTGGCATTCACTTGTTCGATGGTTTTAGTGATGCGAGCCCCGGTTTCGCCAGACCGTGTCGATAGAGTTCTTACTTCATCTGCAACAACAGCAAAGCCTCGACCCGCTTCACCAGCGCGTGCTGCTTCAATGGCAGCGTTAAGGGCTAGTAGGTTGGTTTGTGATGCTATACCTGCAACTTCATCGCCCATTTTTGAAAGCTCTTCAGCAATGGCAGATAAATTATTTATTTCACTTAATATTTGATCTCGGCCTACCATCGCATCGTTCAGGGATTGAATTATGCTATTTAAAGATTGCTCAGACTGACTAATAATATGTGTTAGGCCACTTTCGCCACTCATGTCACCAGAGGTTTCTTGGGATGTTTGAATTGCTTCAGCGAGTTGATCTTTTATTTGAGCAAAATTGGTTGCTAGCTGATTAATATTTTCATCACCTTGCCCTCTAGCCAATTCAGTTTGTCCCGCCCATACTTCAATAATTTGATGTGCTAAATCTAAGTATTGTTCTATATGGATATTGTCTTGATTGTTTGTCGAAGATGACTGTTAGATCTGTAATAGCTTTTGCTGACTTTCAAGGCTGATTTGTTTTTGAAAAAAGAAGCAGGCATAACTTGCAGCAATAACAGCTAGAGCAAGCGTTATACCTATCCATTTATCTTGAGCAGAATCAAGCAGTGCGAGTAGTACTATGACCGCGAGAATAATAAGGCTGATATTAAGTTTTTTATAACTATCAACAAACATTACGGCTCCTCTAATTAGTGGTGTGGTGTGGTGTTTTATAAGTTAGTTAGGTAAATGTTTTCGCTGAAAGTTTAGAAAAAAGTTATGCTATAAGTTAGCGTAGACAAGGAAATTCAATAAAACAAGGAGGGCGAGCTATAAGCTAAGTAATTGTCGAAACAGCTATTGTTATTAAATATTTTTGTTATTGATGCCTAATGTGATGTTAAAATTATCAATAATAAAAGTTAGTCATAGACACTAAAGCGAGGATAGGGCAGTCAATATTGATGGTACTTACAACGTGCCTTAATCATTTCAATTAAGGCGTACTGGTTGCGCCATTTCTATGGTGGGCTTAACCGATAATTTTTTAAAAAATAGCCATTAAATTCTTGTAACTATCTCTGATGACACGTTTGCAGTAAACCATAAAAAAAGCCTGCAATTGCAGGCTTTTTGTTGTTTAAAGGTACAAGCCTTTAGTCAGTCGCTATGTTTACTTTTCGATAAAGCGAATGACACCAGGGTTTAATGTAGTAGCTAAACGGCTAATTCTTTTAGCGTTAGAACTGGTGTCAATTACATCAACACCAGGTGATGTTGGGTTTGCCACACTAACCCATAAGAAATTAGCTGCATCTAAACCTATATGGCTAATACCTTCTTCGCCCGTATCTGCAACGTTAACTGTTACGATAGCACCTGTAGTTGGATTAAACTCATAAAGTGAACTAACTTCGTGATAGCTCGGGCTATAAATAGCTTGGCTAGCATAGAAGTAACCTTTTTCAGCTGAAACCACAACACTGGCTTTAATAAAGCTTGCTGTATTGCCTTCAATATCACTGGCGTTAAGTACTTGGCGAACAGTGTAATCACCGGTATTAATTTCTTCAATGCGGCTAAGTGATAAATCAAATGAGCTATAACCATTTCGGGTAGTGACAAAAACTTTGTCTTCATTAGCAACTAAGCTGTGCTCAAGTGGGTTAACACCTATTAATGGAATACCTTTAACATTATCTTCAGTATTAGCATTTGTTTCAATTTCAGTGTCTGTAGCCGTATCAAATACAGCGATATAGGCTGTGCCAGAATTATAAGAATCATCCTGTCTTTGCATGGCAATATATAACTTGCCGTCATTGATAATTGCTGATGCAGGACTTGGTGTACCACTGCTGTTATCTGCATGCACATAAGTGCTTAAGTCCAACTCACCTATTTTAAAGCCTTCAATTGATGTGGCTTGTGGGTCAATAACCCAGATTTTACTTGAACCATAGCGTAATAAGTAAGCTTTATTCTCACTTAATGACACTAAAGCATATGGGTTACGGCTGCTATCTCCGGCATCATTTGTTGAGTATGACCAAATTTCTGTATCACGACTAGCTAGGTCAGTGGCATTGTACTTAGTAATAGTATCAATAAAGAAACGGCCAATATGATAAACATCACCTTTGTAGCTACTTAATGTATAGTCTGAGGCATCTTTTCGGTAGTAACCTGATGTTACTTGCTGAGTTTTTGCATCAAGGTAGGCAACTTCAGAGTTAGTCCAGTCAGGTGCTATTGTTTGCACTACAGCTAAAGATGGTGTGTCTTTAACATCGCCAACAGTGATGCTTATCGCTAGTTCAGTGCTAAGGGCACCTTTACCATCATCTGTTGCAGTGATAGTTACCTCAAAAGGGCCGGTATCGCCATTTTCAAAATCAGGTGCAACTTTAAAACTTAATAGACCTGATTGCTCAAGAATAAATAACTCATTAGCAGTGTCATTTAAACTTAAAGTTATGTTGTCGTTATCAATATCAGATGCGGTATATTGGCCAACTAGTACGGTGTTTTCAGCCACAACAGGTATTAAATCACCTGTTAACTCAGGCGCGGTATTTTTGTCATCTGAATTACAACCCGTTAGTAGTGTTGCGCTGATTGCTAGACTTAGCGGCAGCAAGTGTTTTTTGAACTTAGGTAACATTTATATATCCTCTATTGAAATTTTAAATTGGATGCTTCGACCTTGAGCAGGTCGATTAGCAAGATCTTGATAGTGTTCATCAAAAAGGTTGGAAAAGCTTAAATTGGCACTGTAATGTTTAATACGCCAATGGATTGATAAGTCAGTAACAGTGCGGTTGGCTGGGTTACCTGTTTTATTTAACTCATCATTATTCTCAAATTGATTGCTGCGGTTGAAGTACAATTCGTTGTCTATATGGGTCGCCACTTTGACACGCCAAGCATCGGTAATTTGATAGCCGAGAGTTGCGCTGTATTGTTGATGGTAAATACCAGGTAGTTTTTTATTGTTAAAAGCAACGTACTCAGATTGGGTATCGCTATCAATTATATGGGCTTGTAACGACAGGGACAGCGCAGAAGTAATTTGGCTACCTGCTTGAAACTCAAAACCGAAGAGCTCAGCATTACTAACATTGGTATAACTGCCTGTTCCACTCGAGTTAAAGATGGCGACGATAGAGTTCTCAATTGACTGCTGATAAATAGAAGAGGAGGCGTCAAAAGAAAATGAGGAAATGGTTTCCTGATACTTTATAGATAATGCATAGGTTTCAGCTTGTTCAGGCAGTAAATCATCATTGCCTTTAAAGGCCCCTCTATCACCAAAAAGCTCATACAAGGTAGGCGTTCTGACACCATTACTCCAATTAATTGATGTTTTTAGCTTTTTGTCACCGTAACTAAAACCAACTTCCTGAGTGTCATATTGTGCTTTTGCCTGCACTTTACCGGCAGAACTCTGGTTTAAGGCTATATTAGCGTTATCTTCGCGTAATTGATTTGCCAAGAAATAACTATAAAAGGGCATTGATGTACTTTGCCACGCTAAGCGAGCACCCAAGTTAATTTGATCTTGCTGTGCTTTTATATCACAAGCGCTAATACCGTTACACTCATTTGGCTTACCGTTATGGGCACTAAATGAAGTGAATGTTTGTTTATTTGCATTGGCAAAAGGGCTAAAGGTGACACTATTAAAAGTGAAACTTGGCTTGATACCTACGTGCTGTTTATTGGTTTGATAATCATTGGTTTTTTGCTGTGAATCATGGGGACTTTCTAGGTAAAACTCATCCTTTTCATCGTTATAGTATTCCAATTCCATGCTATCAATAAATTCAATATCGCTTAACCAATTGTATTGTAAGCCATATCTAAGACTTTCCATTTCAATATTCGATGAGTTTTCGGGAGAGTTATTCTGGTAATTAGCCAAGTTTTTATCTTGCTTGTTATAAGTTAAGTTAACTCTAAGCTGATGTTGATTGATCTGTGCACTGTCATTGATGAAAAGTGAAAACTTTTCAAAGGCATTATTTTTTAATGGTTCAGTGATAGACTTGGAAGGATTATTAAAACTTTGTGGCACCAAATAGTCATAATCATTATCACTGGCTAGGTAGGTACCGCCAATAGCTAAGCTGTGATATTTAAAAGCCGTGTTTTTAAGTAAACTCAACTCTTGATAACCAAAAGAGCCAAGGGAAACACTCACTTTGTGGGTATTTTCACTAGGATTGTAGGTATTGATTCTTATAACACCACCAATAGGGGTAGAGCCTGTGCCTATTGCTTGGTTTTTACTAATTTCAATACTTTCTATTTGCTCGGTTGGGATCTGGTTAAGATCAAAGCTACCAAACTGACTATCATTGACTAACTGGCCGTCGATAAAAAATTGCACCTGTTTGGCACTAGAGCCGCGAATAGAAATTGATACAGGATTACCAATACCACTGATTTGTCTAATTTGAATACCATTAACTTGCCCTAAAATATCCGATAAGCTTTGTGACGAATCGATGAAGTCTTCACGGCGAAGTACCTGATAGTTGCTGTTAGCAAAATCATGATTATTGACTACTTCAATAACTTCAACATTGTCAGCTTGCTCATTGTCTTTTGCAAATGCTTGGCTCTGAAACAAAGTGTCAGTTAAGGCCATTAGGCTAATTAGCTTTAATGTTGTTAAGGATTTTTTGGGCAAGATAACCATTTGTTACTTAGCACCCGGCGCTTTAGCTAGCAGCTGAACTCGAGTGTTATCTATGGCTTGGCACAAATCTTTTAATGCCGCTAGGCTGCGCAGTGTCATGCGGTGCATGGCATCGGCGTCTGGTTGGATTATCTGTTTATTGGCAACTGCTGGAATTATCGGCCAGTCATGCCAATTAAAACCTTCACGCTCTTTTTGATTAACAGATAAGGGTTGAATAATGAGCTGTACCGAAGCGGGAAGTACTTGCTCAATGCTAATTTGTGGGTAAGCTGTAAGGACTTGCTTAAAAGGGTTTTTAACTTTACAGATATTCATGAATTGCTGTGGCCAACTGCCTTTTGCTACCGTTGTTAGAGGGCGAGACCATAACTCGTAAAAGCCTGTTATTTCGGTTTTATCTTTATACACCTTGGTGATTTGAGCTAGTTCTAGCTCAAATGCTTTTGCAACTTGTTCACCTTGCTCACTATGACCCGTTAACTTGGCAAAGTGTCTAACTTCGTTAGCTATATCTTTAAAAGTATTTGGCTGAGAATAAATAACATTAAAGCCAAGTTGCTCTAAACGGGCTAAATCATCACTGGGGTTACCACTTTTCCAAGCGATAATTAAGTCAGGTTGCAGTTCAATCACACGCTCAAGCTGTAAGCGCACATAGTTACCAATTCTCGGGATTTTCTTGGCTTGTTCAGGGTAGTTAGCAAATGCTGTAGTACCAACGATTTGTTCACCGGCGCCAACATCATAAAGCATCTCTACAATATGAGGAGCAAGGGCTATGATGCTTGGCTTTTCTTTTTTATTTAGCTCTTTATTTGGCTCTTTTTCAGAACCAGCAAAAGCTAGGCTACTCACTAACAAGAAAGTAAAAAGCAGAGAGGTAAATTTCATTACGTTATTTCTATTTGATGGTAAATTATTGAGCTAGCTTATCAATAGTGAGCTCTCGGTTGTTTTAATCGTTGGAGGTTAGTCTTACCAATCAATACCTTTTTGCGCTTTAATACCACTATCAAAAGCGTGCTTGATAGATTGCACTTCACTAACAGTATCCGCCAAGTCGATAATAGCGCGATGACAAGCACGGCCAGTAATAATTACATGCTGGTGTTTAGGTCGATTATTTATGGTTTCAATAACCTCATCTAAATCGAGGTACTTGTACGACAACATGTAAGTCATCTCATCAAGTAACACTAGGTCAAGGTTAGGGTCGCTAAGTAGCTCTTTACACTTGAGCCAAACTTGTTTTGCTGCAGCAATATCTTTTTCTTTGTCTTGAGTATTCCAAGTAAAGCCGGTACCCATTACGCTAAATTTTACTCCTGCATTTTCAAGTAACTGCCTTTCACCACAGGCCCATGTACCTTTAATAAATTGCGCCACTGCCGCATTCAGGCCATGACCAACTGCGCGAGCAACAGTACCAAAGCCTGAAGTGCTTTTTCCTTTACCATTACCAGTGATAACAATCAGTAAACCGCGTTCGTCGGTAGCACTGTCAATGCGAGAATCAACTTTATCTTTTAATTTTTGCATTCTTTGTTTGTGCTTGTCTGTCGTATTTTTATCAGTCATAGGGGGAACTCTACTGTTTTTATTTATTAGATATTTATTAAGATATTGCTCTTGAGCGATACATGATAAACAAGAAAAAGATACTGCCGAGCATTGACGTTATTATCCCAATGGGAATCTCTGCATTAGGCAGTGATGACCGGGCAATAACATCTACCCAAATAAGAAATATAGCGCCAATTAGCGCACTACCCATGATAAGTTTAAGGGTAGTTACGCCAATAAGTTGTCTGACTATGTGGGGGATCATCAAACCAACAAAGCCAATACCACCACAATAAGCAACGATGGTCGCGGTCAACGCAGCACAAAGTCCCAACATGAGTAAACGTAACTTATCAACATCTACGCCTAAGCTGGCGGCACTTTCATCACCTAATAACAGCGCATCAATTTGTCTGTGTAAAGCGAATACAGTGATAAGAGAAATCAGTAAAACACTACCGATAACGTAGAAGTTACTCATTTCGACACGGGCTAAACTGCCCATTAACCAAAAAATTACGCGGTTGGTGGCAAAGGGTTCGCCAAAATATAAAATGAATTGTGTGATTGATGCCAGCATAAATGAAACAGCAACTCCTGCGAGTAGCAGTTGCTCCATACGCTGAAGTACTTTCGCGATAAAAACTACGATAATAACTGAAAATAAAGCTCCTAAAAATGCAGCTAATGGCAGGGCAATGGTCAGGTTATCAGCTAAAGATATATTGGCTATTGTTGCGCCTAGACCTGCACCTGAAACAATACCAAAAAGATAGGGATCAGCTAGAGGGTTACGCGTGGTGTTCTGCAAAATAGCGCCGGCGATGGCTAAGCCCATACCTGCGACTAGCGCTACCAGTACTCTTGGAATTCGCACTTGCCATATAACAATATTTGCTATGGGATTTTGACAACTACCCACTAAGCAGGATATTAACTCTGAGGAGTCAATATCCGCAGGGCCAAATGTTATAGCTGCCATAGCAGATAAAATAACTAAGCCAACAAGTACTATAAGAGTCGTCGATACTTTATTCATCATAAGTCTCAGGCTCATGGCTATATTGCTCATTATTATCTTCTAAATAGAAAGAGACTTGGATGGCACCTGTTTTAGCATCTGTATTTTGCTGGCAAGGTAAACCAAATATTTTACTTAACTGCTCTGGTGTCAGCACTTCTTCTGGCGTGCCATCACAAATTAATTGCCCGTGGTCTAATAGTAATAAACGTTGGCAGTATAAGCTGGCTAAGTTGAGATCATGTACCGTCATGATAACGGTAATATTAAGTTTATTTACCAGTTGTAATACTTGATGTTGGTAATAAACATCGAGATGGTTGGTAGGCTCATCAAGCACAAGTATTTGGCTTGCTTGCACCAATGCTCTAGCAATTAATACTCGTTGTTGTTCACCACCAGATAGTTGATTAAAGTGGCTATGTAGGGAATCACTTAACCCCACTTTTTTTAGTGCCAAAGCTATTTGTGCTTTATCATGATCACTATCTAAAGAAAAAAGCGATTTATGCGGTAATAAACCCATTTTCATTACATCTTGAACAGATAGGGCAAAGATAGTCTCATTCTTTTGCATAACGAGCGCAAAGTGTTGGGCTACTTCTTTTGCAGAGTATTGCTCTATAGAGCGATTTTTTAGTTGAATATTACCGGTAACATTCTTGCTGGAGAGAATACTTCCTTGATTAGTCAAACAGCGTAACAGGCTAGTTTTACCTGCACCATTTGGACCAATAATACCGATCACTTCACCTTTGCAAACATTGAAGTTAATGTTTTGCAAAATGGCTTTGTTTTCTACCTGCCAGCTAAGCTGGGATATGTTGATAAGTGTCGACATAGTAAATTCGTGTTTTCCCGCACGGTGATTAATACTAATCGGGTTAAGTAAGGGTTACTTAATTAATCCGTTGGTATGAGTATAGTTTCATTGGTTAGCTATCTGACTTTGAACTAATATTTATAGCAAAAATAAATATTCGTTTCTTCACAGTTGCGGGTACAGCGATGGATTCACACCATCTTCGTTAACACAATAATTCTTTATGAAGCGGATTCTATCTGTATTAAATATCATTAGCAAGTTTTAGATGTTTAGACGGCTATTTGTTTTGGCTATTTACTTAAAAAGAGTACTTAGTTATGTAAGGTCGTTGCTTTAATTCGATAAATTCATCTATTTCTACTAGGCTTTAAGGCAACTGAATTTCCCTGTTCCCCCTATATTTCTGAGGTGTTATATGAAAGGTAATGCAAAAGTTATCGCGAGTCTTAATGGCCTGTTACACAATGAGTTAGCAGCAATTGACCAGTATTTTACTCATTCTCGTATGTATCAAGATTGGGGGTTAGATAAATTATTTGAGCAATTAGATCATGAGATGCAGGAAGAAATAACCCATGCTGATGCATTAATAAAGCGCATATTATTTCTTGAAGGTATACCAAATCTAAAAGATCGCCGTGATCTTATTATTGGTAATGATGTGCCTAGTATGCTGAAAAATGATTTGATCCTTGAAATGGAAGTGGTGGCAGCGTTAAAGGCCTCTATCACCTTATGTGAAAGTGAAAGTGATTTTCAAAGCCGTGAGATATTAGAGAAACTACTGGAAGATACCGAGGAAGATCATGTCTATTGGCTAGAAAAACAACTCGGCCTCATTGATAAAGTTGGCCTGCAAAATTACATCCAATCTCATATGGGTCAACATTTACCAGGGTAGGGGGTTATCATGAAAGGCAATAAACAAATTATCGCACTGCTTAATAGCGTGCTAGCTACTGAGTTAGTGGCAATTAATCAATATTTTTTACATGCACGTATGTATAAAAACTGGGGCTTAGAGAAGCTGAACAAAGCGGATTATAAAATTTCTATTGAGAAGATGAAGCAAGCTGACGATCTTATTGAGCGGATATTATTTTTAGAAGGTTTACCAAACTTACAAGACTTAGGGCGTTTACATATAGGTGAACATGCGGCAGAAATGCTACAAGCCAATATGGATTCAGAATATGTTTCTCGTAAAGCCTTACAAGATTTAATTGTCGAGAGTGAAAACCTGCAAGATTATATC
>PJEL010003239.1_pt1 | contig 14147 bp, 9 predicted proteins | sample 1853271 | NCBI WGS metagenome assembly PJEL01 (sample SAMN08108733, study PRJNA415343) | Invertebrate metagenome, whole genome shotgun sequencing project. | host: Globobulimina | place: Sweden: Gullmar Fjord | collected 2015-08 | reverse complement strand
GATTGTTGCTGGCGGCAAAGGCGGTGCCGACGACAAGATCGAAGCCATGCGCGCCGCTGGTATTGTTGTCGCCGACAGCCCTGCCACTTTGGGCGAGGCAGTCCTTGAGGCGATTGGCTAGCTGCCAACGCAAAAACCGTATTTCTGACAATCTGTCATAATTGGATCATTGGAATAGCCGCTGGAGACTATTACTTTTGCACAGGGGTCGAATGCAAGCATCTCTTTTACAGCATCCTTACCGCCCATGCCACCTGGGATGGTTAAGTCCATAATCACAATATCAATCGGTTCGCCTGATTCACTATGTTCCCTGTACACTTCAAGCGCAGCGGCACCTTCCTGAACCAATACCACCTCGTGACCCATTTGATTAAGCATGGCTTTAGCTACATCCCTGAGCAGTTTTTCATCATCCATGACCATGATTTTAGCTATGCCTTTACCCTGTTCAATGGTTGCCTCTTGCTTTTCTTGCTCCTGTTGATCTGTTGATGCAGGGAGATAAATGGTAAAGGTCGTGCCGACACCGTGAGTTGACTCCACGGCAATATGACCATTATGTTTGGTGATTATAGAATGGCTTATGGCCAGGCCTAAGCCACTTCCTTCCTGTTTGGTGGAAAAGTATGGATCAAAGATTTTGTCAATAATTTTCGCCGGGATGCCTTTTCCACTGTCGGTTATGGAAACTTTGACGAACTTTTTGTCACGAGGCAGGACAACACCTTCTAGGTGAAGAGAATCAACGTTTTCACATTTTACATCAATAACACCACCTTCTGGCATGGCATGGTCGGCATTAATAATTACATTCTGAATCACCTGGCTAATCTGGCCTTTATCAATTTCAACGAGCCAGAGGTCATCGGGGATATGATAACTGCAGGCAACATTGCCGCCGTGAAGAACAAAATCTGCTGAGTCTTTGATGACTTCATGGATAGATGCAGCCTGTTTGATCGGCTCACCGCCCTTGGAAAAGGTAAGGAGCTGCTGGGTGAGATCTTTTGCGCGAAGTGATGCTTTTTCCGCGGCATCTAAAAGTTCTTTGGTTTCAGGTAGAAGATTGGTATCCAATGCAGCAAGATTTATGTTACCCAGTATGGCGGATAAAATATTGTTGAAATCATGGGCGATACCACCTGCCAAAACACCAACGGACTCAAGTTTTTTAACCTTTATCAGCTCCTCTTCCATTCTGTTTTTTTCGGAAACATCACGGAACACAAGCACCACACCAATAATATCGCTTTCCCTGTTCCGGATCGGTGCGCCGCTATCAGCAATGCTATGTTCAGTACCATCTTTAGACACAAGAGCTGTATGATTTTCCAGTCCAATGATCTGACCGGATGTCATAACCTTTTCCACCGGATTTTCACTAGGTTTACGGGTTTGTTCATTAATAATGTTAAATACTTCAGCTAATGGTCGGCCCTGTGCCTCTATCTGCTTCCAGCCGGTCAGATTTTCCGCCACTGCATTCAAGAGAATGATTCGACCGTCTGTGTCGGTGGTGATGACCCCGTCACCAATGCTGCGCAAGGTAACGGACAAGCGCTCTTTTTCTGCTTCTAAGGCCTCTTCCGCCTCCTTGCGGGGGGTAATGTTTATGGCGATCTCCATACGGACAAGTCGTCCGTCGGTCCACTCAATAGCCTGGTCGCGGCATTGAAACCAGTCGTTGGTGACAGTGTTTTGATACTCCCATACATGAACGGCAGTGGGGGTTCCATCCGAATCAAGCAGTTTTGCATTGGTGCAGAAGGAGCATGGGTCTGTTTGCCCTTCCTGCAAAGCCTGCCAGCATATCCTACCACTGATATCCCCCCAGATCTCCCGTCCGTATTTATTGACGAACAGGAGTTCATACGTTTCCATGTCAGCTACATAGACAAGAGCATCAAGGCTGTCAACCAGTGTCTGGAATCGTGCGATAGCTGTATTTTTCTCCTCATCTGCCTTCTTTCGCTCGCTGATGTCACGCACCACAGCGATCAGACGGTCGTCGTCGCCAATCCTGTCAAGGCGCAGACTGACCTCAACCCAGAATGTCCGGCCGTCCATGGTTCGGGCATGCCAGTCAAAACGTTGTGGGGTACCGGCAACGGCGGCCTGAATTCTTGACAGTGCTCCGTCCAAGGTATAGGGATGAATGCCGGAGCTGAAGGTACCAATATCATTGACGAGCGCTTCCTCCCTGGAGCAGGAGAACAACTCACACATTCTCTCATTGACATCAAGTATTTGGCCGGTAGTAGCATCGTGGATGAAGATGGCCTCGCTCACCGCATTGAAGATGGCCTGGGAGCGCATTTCACTCGCCCTGAGATCGTTGACATGAGTTGAGATCGCAGCAGACATGACGTTGAAATCATTGGCAAGCTCGGCGATCTCATCTTTGCCGGGAATTAAGATTCGTGCGTTGTAGTCGCCCTGGGCAACCCGGCGTGTCCCCACGGTCAACGAGCGGATGTGGCGGGTAATCAGGTATCCGCCTGAGCCAAGCAGCAGCAGACTCAGGAGAATTTCAACCGTGGCGATGATGACACCCTCCCTGACTACTTGGTCCTGTGTGGCGACCATGGATACCAGGGAAAGACCGAAATGCACCGAACCAACTTCATTGCCGATGATGGTCAATGGTAAACGAACATCATAGGTGAGATCAGTCAGCGCTTCAGTGATGCTGTGGTCTTTGCTGGGCAAGAATTTTGTATCAGAATGGCTTGTTGAGGCAATGATATTTTCAGCCGTATCAAGGACAGTGATGTAGTTTATCTCAGTGAGTCGCGAATTAGTTGTTAATTGCTTGAGGATAGCCTCTACCTCGGCGTGGTCGCGCTGGAAAACACGTCCAGCCAGCGCAGCATCCAGTAGTGGTGAGAGAGACTCAATCCTTGTCTGTGCCTGTGATTCAACCGCTTGGTCGAGCAGGCGAAAGCTGTTAAACAGCAACGCCGAGAGCATTATAATCTCGACGGTGATGGCGGCGGCCACCAGCTTGAATCGTAACGAACGGCGCCAGGGTACGTCACTTGAGAGGTTGAAGGTCATTGCAGTTAGTTACTCAAGTACATGGATATAGGGGTCGATAGCTTCCATGGCAGCCTGATCAGGTGGCAAGAATGACTGGTATTGACTTTTCTCAAAAAAAACCTTGCCTTCTGGTGTATCATTATAGCCTAACAGCGATTCGCGAAGCTTTCGGATCATTGACTGTTTGGTTTTTGGGGGAACCATCACCAGAAAGGACGGAGGAGCTGGTTTTTTCGCTCGAAAGATTTCGCGGAGCTGTTGATGCTGCTCCTCATTGACGTGGATCCATTTGTCCCAGAGCAAGGTTGGAGTTGCCCCGACCCCTACCTCCCTGAGAAAAACGGACTGAACAACATTAGAAAAAGTGGCAGTCTCCACAACCTGTACATCCTTTCCCAAGCTCAGCCCCTTCTCGGCAAGAGCCTTCTCGGCCATCTGGTATGTTACCGAGCGCCAATTGCCCACTGCCATCTTTTTGCCGCGGAGATCCTCAATCTGCTCAATACCAGAGTCCTTACGGACCAGAAGCACAGTGGCCGTTTGTTGGCTGGACATAACAACAAGTTGCCAGCCGTCACGTTTTTGGGAGAGACGCCCCATGTGAGGAGCGGTGACGACCAGGTCGTATTCACCTTGAGTGGAACGCTGCATGTAGCTCATGAAATTCGGGGCAGAAACCATGGTGATTTCCCTGCCCAATGCCTTTTCCATCCGTTTGACCAGGGGAGAGAGCTGTTCAACCATTTGATTAGCAGAAATATACGGAAAAACACCAAGAATCAGGGGGTTGGTCTTTTGTGAGGCAGTGACCGATGATGCGAGAAGAAAAAATATGACAATGGTCAAAAGGACAGGTTTTAAGATGCGATTCATGGCATACCTCTTTTACGGCTGTTAGATAGGCTCTGTCACGTTTAAAGAAAGGTAGAAATGCTAGAGCAATTCTCGCCCTCTTTTTACAAAATCTTATCACCCCAAAGTTCACTTTGTCCAACTTTTAATGATTCGCGTCCATTACACCTGCAGTATTTTTCCGCTGGGCTGCCAGGTCTTGTGAGAATCCGGTTGCACGGTTCGATAGCACTCGACCAGATCCCCCACCTTGGCATTTTTGAAGTTTTCTATCTTTACCCCCACCTGTTGACCGGGAGTAGCCTGGTTTACCGTATCCTGTTCAATGTGCAGTGAAAAAATGGTACCGGTATAAATTGGTCCCATGCCGGAGATAATCCGGAAGGCATCTCCTTTTCGTAGTTTTCCTTGTCCCACCTCGCAACCAATAATTATTCCCTTCCGACTTCCCTTAAACAGGGCAATAACCTTTGCCGTGCCGGTAATTTCTTCAGTGGCTTCCTCTCGAGGTACCAAACTTTTTACAATTTCTTTAATGTCTTCCTGCAGGGCATAGATAACGGAGTAGAGCCGTATCTCAACGTTTTGTTCACGGCAGAGATCAGATATCCGGGGCAGGGCGTCCACATTAAAACCGATAACAAGCTTGCTGCCGTTGGCCGCAGCAAGAATATCGTTCTTGCAGATATCACCCACGCCTTTACGGATGATGTTAATGGGAACTCCCTGGGTAAGTTCAAGCAGGGTACCACACACCGCATCTTCGCATCCGTCAGTATCTCCCTTGACCACCAGTTCCAATTTTTTCCCAGGTGCTGGTATCGGCTTTTTGGGTTTCTTTTTCTTTTTATGATGGTGCTTTGTTTTATGGCTCATAGGCAAATAAACGGTGATGTGTTGTGGTTATTTTTTTAAAAAAATAATATCGCCGTACCAGGCGGTGGCGTTTTCACCGGTGTTGTCGGAATCGGTCATAATGGCAATGCCTGAGATGCGGGGTGGTTCTTCACCAAAGGCTGTGCGATAATCCTCGGCAATATTGCGTGTTTCGAAAATCCAGGTGTCAATGTGTTCCTCACCACTTTCTATAACGATCATTTTTACTCTGTCTGTGTACGGATTAGGGACAATTAGGCCCTGGGGTGCTTTGTTGGCCCAGATATAGTTTATAGCGTTAATCGGCGGGTACTGACCGTAAAAGAGCTTGATAGTATTAAATTTAACCTTCTCCCAGAAGCTCACTTTTTCTGGATCATAGGCAAAGGTGATATAAATTCTGGCCGGATAATCATCTCCAGCTTTTACCTTTACATCTCCAGCTTGGTATATGTTAGTCACTTTCCAGCTCCAGGACAGAACAGGGTATTCTGCCGGGTCAATGGTAATCTGCCTGGTGAGTCCTGAGGATGAGGCTGTGCTTTCGGCCTTGATGACTGAAACACCATCATCCAGAACCACGCTGTAAATGGTGTGGGCTGATATGTCCTTAAAATGGAGTGGTTCCCAATTTGCTGCGGGCAGCTCAGATGTGTCCTTTAGCTGGGAGAAATGACCGACCGGAATGGTTGCATGGGGATCTTCAGCCATCAGAATCAAAGGAAAAGAAAAAAGGATGAGAGACAGACAAAATAAAGTTTTCATGAAATATCTCCAGGGAAAAATAATGGCTAAAGTTATTATAATTTGTATCATTATTGATAGCAGGCGCAAAATAAAAATAAAAAAAGCCGCCACTTTTAAAGTGGCGGCCAGTGGAGGGGGATTATCCGTTTCTGCTAAAAACTGAAAGTAACAGTCCTGCTACAGCCTGCAACTCCAGACATCCTCGAATTCGTCATAGCGGCATCTGGTCTCAGTACCTGTCTGTACAGGTTTAATGAGCCTGTCATTTTTTGCAATTTCTATGGCTTCTTCACCGGCGGAAGCATTGACTGCAACACCGACAACCAATAATGAAAGTGAGAGAGCCAGGGCCAATGCGCTTGTGGATTTATTTAAGATTGTCATAATAATACCTCCTAAGTTTTTTTTATACTCGTTTCAGAGCGTCAAATTGTTTCTTTGATTAACTGTCGGAGGAGGAAACAAATCCTTACAAAAAAAAAATTAATTTCTGTTTTTTTTAATAACCGGCAATATCTAACCTGAATAAACCGGTGTCACCCATAAGGTTCTGACGAAAATCAGGCGTTTCCTTTCACTTTCATGCCGATATTATGCTCTCTGGCAAAATCCATCATTCGTTGCAGGGGGATCAAAGCTTTTTTGCGAACAGCTTCCTCAACTACGATTTCGTCCTTTCCTGTTTCCAGAGTCCTTGCCAGATTACGCAAACCGTTCATCCCCATCCAGGGACAGCGCATACAGCTTTCACAGGTGGCACTGACACCACCAGTGGGTGCTTCCAGAAAAATTTTATCCGGTGCGGCCTGTTTCATCTTATAAAAAATGCCTGGCTCCGTTGCCACGATGAACTCTTTGGCAGTAAGATTTCTGCAAGCTTGAATAAGAGCCGTTGTTGAACCAACAACATCAGCTATTTCAATTACCTCGGCCGGTGATTCAGGATGAACCAGCACAGCGGCATGGGGATATTGGTCTTTGAGCCCTTCAATGCCCTTGGCCTTGAACTTTTCATGAACAACGCAGCTCCCCGGCCAGATCAGCATATCGACACCAGTGATATTCTGAACATACGAGCCGAGGTGTTTATCCGGAGCCCAGATAATTTTCTTTTTCTGCTTGGCAAGATGTTTGACAATGGGCAAGGCAATGCCGGAAGTAACTACCCAATCCGCTCTGGCCTTGACATCGGCGCTGGTATTGGCATAGACGACAACGGTGTGATCGGGGTGGGCATCGCAAAATTCTGAAAAGACATCCACGGGACATTCCAGATCCAAGGAACAGGTGGCTTGATTATCCGGCATCAAGACCCGTTTTTCCGGGTTTAAAATCTTGGCAGTTTCCCCCATGAAACGAACTCCAGCCACCACAAGAGTGGTTGCCGGATGTTCGTTACCAAAGCGGGCCATCTCCAGAGAGTCGGCAACATGGCCACCTGTCTCCTCAGCGAGTTGTTGGAGGTCAGGAGAGGTATAATAATGAGCTACGAGAACGGCGTTCTGTTTTTGCAGCAATGATTTTATCTGACTGATCAGGGCAGCACGCTCTCCAGGAGCATACTCGGAAGTTTGCCTGGCCGCTGCCGCCTGAGCCTCTTTAATAAGCCCTTCTGAGACTGTGAGGGCACCAATTTGTTCTAATCCCCTGAGTCTGTTTTTTGCAATCATGTAAATTACCTCATCTATTTTTTGATAAACATATGTCTCCATTAAAAAAGAAAACACTACCACATTGTGGGCGTTGTTGGGTGGATAATTTAAAGAAAAAGAATACTTTTTTCAAGCTGACATTTTACATGCGAAGCACCCTGTTGGTTTGATTTATGACTCATTCGGTTCTATATTTTAATATATGCCACATTGTGGTGCTTGTGGGTGCCGGGCTAACCATTAAGTCAGGATAATTATTGCCATGGCCTGGTTTTTCATGAGCCAGAATGATTAAGAAAACATCACATTGATGCGTTTTTGAAGCGGAGCGGAAAATGGCCTTCCAGAGATTGCCTAACAATAAGGGGATGATTTATATCCCGGACGCAAAACCAAGATGCAGAAAGCGTCCCTGTTCTGACTGTTTTTCTTGCCAGTGGTGCAGTGACGAACGCTGCGGTATCTGTCGGTCAAAGGCTTGTCTTAAGCGAAAGAAAAAATTAAAAATACAAAAAATAAACGACTAGAACTGTAAATGCTGAGCATGGGAGCGAAGATGTTGGCAAGGTTCTGACTTTTTCATTGATTAACTGTCGGAAAAGAGAGAGAACCCTTAAAAAAAAAATCAATTTTTTGCAAAATTTCCTGTGATGGTTCATTGGTCAACCTTTCTTGACTTTTTTCAGCTTTGTGAACCATAATAAAATGAAATTCATGTTGTGTGTCAGATTAACAACCATTCAGCCCATTTACTGCCAATGTCCATTTTGCTGATAAGAATCAGTCTGCTGTGTTTGCTTGTCTGCTCAGCCTTCTGCCAATGCGCCTGGGGTCAGGTCCGGTACGGCACAGCAACGGAGAGAGTCACCCTGCGCCTGAAGTGGCATCATCAATTTCAGTTTGCCGGCTATTACGCTGCCATTGAAAATGGGTATTACCAGGAAGAGGGGTTGGAGGTAGTCCTAAAGGAACATTCTGCAGAAAAAACTCCGATACAGTCAGTGCTGGATGGACAGGCCGATTACGGCATAACTGATTCCGTGTTGATCCGGGCTCGAAGTCAGGGGCAGCCCGTGGTGCTCCTTAGCCAGATTTTTCAGCACTCTCCGGTAGTATTTGTTGCCAGAAGAGACAGTGGAATTATCAGCCCCTATGAGATGGCCGGGAAAAAGGTGATGTACGACGGTATTGACCAGGACAGCCCTCTGAGTGCCATGCTGCTGAACGCCCTGGGTGATCTCTCATCCATTGAACAGGTGCCCCATACCATGGACACCAATGATCTGGTTACCGGCACGGTGGATGCCATGACCGCCTATATCACTGACGAGCCTTTCTTGTTTAAACAGCAGGGGATAGATGTCAATGTCATTAATCCGCAGAATTACGGCATAGATTTTTACGGGGACAATCTCTTTACCACTGAAGAAGAAATCCGCAGTCACCCCGGCCGGGCGCAGAGGATGATACGGGCAAGCCTGAAGGGCTGGCAGTATGCCCTGGAGCATCCTCGGGAGATAATCGACCTCATTCTGGAAAAATATTCCTCTGGCATGAGCCGTGAGCATTTGCTCTATGAGGCCAAGATGGTTGATCGCATGATCCTGCCTGATCTCATTGCTCTTGGTGATATTAATCCGGCTCGCTATAAACAAATTGCTGAAACCTACGCCCGTTTCTATTTTATGGATAAGCCGCGGGTGCCGGACGGTTTTTTTCTCAAGGAGGATGACCCTGACGCCCTTAAATTTACCCTGGAAGAGCAGCGGTGGCTTGAGGCGCATCCGGTGATATTCATCGGCTGTGAACGGGATTGGCCCCCGGTGAACTTTGTAAATGAGGATGGTTTGTGCAGCGGTATTACCTCTGATTATTTTCACCTGCTGGAAGAACGACTCGGTGTCGTTTTTAATCCCGTCATGCAGAGCTCCTGGGCAAATATTCTTGACAGTGTCAGGACGCGGAGGCTGGATATGCTAGGTAATATCGTCATGACAGCCGAACGCGCCGAGTATCTCGGCTTTAGCAAGCCATATGTTGTCAGCCCTTACTGTATAGTCGTTAATCGGCAGACAACAATTCCGGTGAAATCAATCAGCGATTTGACCGGCAAGACCGTGGCCGTGGTGGAGAATTTCTTCATTCACGCAAAGCTTGAGAAGGATTTTCCGCAGCAGGATTTGCTGGTGGTTGACTCCAGCGAGGAAGCCCTGCGGGCAGTGGCCGAAGAGAAGGCCTTTGCCTATGTGGGCAATCGCACGGTTGTCGCTTATCTGCTGGAGTCACATCAGCTGGGCCAATTGAAGATAGCGGCCTTGGATCCGTTTGAGCCACTTCTCCACCATTTTGCTGTGCGCAAGGACTGGCCGGAATTTCTGCCGATTTTAAACAAGGCCATTGATTCAATCAGCTCATTGGAACACCGTGATATCTTGCGGAGCTGGATGGGCCAGTCGCTCAAGGAGCCTGGAACAGGCACCCAAAAAATAGTCTTCTCTGGGCAGGAGAAGGAATGGCTGCGCAAACATAAGAAAGTGCGGCTGGGTATTGATATCGCCTGGCCGCCGGTGGAGTTTGTCGGCACAGACGGCAGGTATCAGGGAATTGCCTCTGATTATATCTCCCTGATACAGCAAAAGCTGGGCATTGAGCCGGTAATTGACACCCATTCAGCCTGGCCCGAGGTGATGGACAAGGCCAAAAAGGGTGAGGTTGATCTCTTGCCTGCCATTGCTCGAACCCAGAAGCGGGAGAAATATTTTCTCTTTTCCAAGCCCTACGTCAGCTTTCCCTTTGTTATCTTCACCCGAAAAGATCTGCTCTTTATCGATGGGCTTGGCGACCTGGCTGGCAAACGCATTGCCGTGGAAAAAAACTATATGACCCAAGAATACCTTGAACGGGAGTGGCCGCGACTCTCCCTGACCCTGGTGCCGAACAGTGAGGCCGCTCTGCGCATGTTGTCGGAGGGCAAGGTGGATGCCTGGGTGGGCAATCTGGCCGTTGGCAGTTACCTGGCCGAGAAGATTGGATTGACCAACGTGGAGGTTGCCGCCCTGACGCCTTTAAATTTTGAGTTGTGCATGGGGGTACCGAAGTCGCGACCGCAACTTTTGCCTCTTGTGGAAAGAGCCCTGGCCGATATAGATCCTGCTGAGAAACTTGAAATCCGCAAAAAATGGCTTGGGGTCGATTATGAGGTGGTGGTTGATTACACCCTGCTACGCAATGTGGTGTTAAGCTTTGTCGTCATTTTCCTGCTTGGCTTTGCCTGGATAACCCAGGTGCAGCGGCGCAATCGAGCCCTGGCGGCTGCCAAGCTTGAGGCGGATAAGGCCAACAGGTTTAAAAGTGAATTTTTAGCCAACATGAGCCATGAGATCAGGACACCGATGAACGCCATTATGGGGCTTACCCACCTGGCTTTGCAAACCGAGCTTGACCTGAAGCAGCAGGATTACCTGACAAAAATAGAAAATTCATCCTATGACCTGCTGCATATTATCAACGACATTCTTGATTTTTCCAAGATAGAGGCCGGCAAACTCGATATCGAAGCTGTTCCCTTTAAACTTGCTGACGTGCTTGATAATCTTGCCTCTCTAGTTTCATTAAAGGCTGAGAAGAAAGGCTTGGAGATTCTTTTTAAAACCGCTACGGATGTACCTCTGTCGCTGGTGGGTGATCCTTTACGGCTGGGGCAGGTTCTCATTAACCTTACTGATAATGCCATCAAATTCACAGAAGAAGGAGAAGTGCTGCTTTCCGTCAGTGTTGATCATGAGGAGGTGGATCGGGTCTGTCTGCGTTTTGCGGTAGCCGATAGCGGTATCGGCTTGACTGATGACCAGCAAAAGTTGCTCTTTCAGGCCTTTATCCAGGCAGATGGCTCCACCACCAGGCGTTATGGAGGCACCGGGCTTGGGCTTGCTATCTGTCGTCAGCTGGTGGCTTTGATGGATGGAGAGATCACCGTTAGTAGTATAGCGAAACGGGGTAGTGTGTTTACCTTTACCGCTTTTTTTGGCAAAGAATATTCACAGCCGGCACAGGCGTTGATCCCTGATCCGGATCTGCGGGGCATGCGGGTTCTGGTGGTGGATGATAGTGAAATGGCAAGGGATGTACTGAGGGAGGATCTGCAATCTTTCACCTTTACCGTGACCACCGTTGCGTCCGGGCAAGATGCCCTAAAGGAATTAAAGCGGGTGGCAGATGCCCGGGAAGAGCCGTATCGACTGGTGCTTATGGACTGGAAGATGGCCGGCATGGATGGCATTGAAACTTCAAAACGCATCCAGCATCAGGACTATCCGCATATTCCAACCATCATCATGGTTACCGCCTATGGCCGTCAAGAGGTTATGCAACAGGCCGAGCAAATTGGTCTGGATGGTTTTCTGATTAAACCGGTTAATCATTCTCTACTCTTTGATGCCATCATGAATGCCCTTGGCAAGAAACATCGTAAAGAAGAAGTATCGTTGCAGGCGCATACTGAAAGTGTTCCGCAGCGGGTGCCCTTGACCGGTATTAAAGTTTTGCTGGTGGAAGATAATGAAATTAATCGTCAGGTTGCCAGGGAGCTGCTTGAAAAACGAGGGGTACATGTATCCGAGGCGGTGGATGGCCGGGAGGCGGTAAACGCCGTGGCAAAAGAGGATTTTGACGCAGTGTTGATGGATATACAGATGCCGGTGATGGACGGTTTTGAAGCCACAAGGCAGATCCGTGAAAACAACCGGCATGTGCCCATCATTGCCCTTACCGCCCATGCTATGGTTGAGCAGCGTGACAAATGTTTTGAGGCCGGCATGAACGACCATATTGGCAAACCTATTGATCCGGTGCAGCTTATCAATGTTTTGGATAAGTGGGTTGAAGGACAGTTAACTACCTCTTCGACTGAGGGGAAAATTAAAGATGATATCGATGTTGTGTTGCCGGAAATTGATGGGCTGGATAGCCAAAAAGCCTTGCGAATGCTTGATGGCAATACAAAGCTTCTTGTAAAATTGTTTGGAAAATTTTTGGTTAACCATGGCAAAACAGATGATGAGATTCGTACAGCTCTTGCTGATAATGATTCCACCTTGGCTCATAGGCTGGCCCATACGATAGCTGGTGTAGCCGGTACCATCGGGGCCGGTGAGCTTGAGACGGTAGCCAGGTTGTTGATGAAGGCCATTAAAGAAGAACAGGTGGAGGAGATCGAATCATTATTGAGCAGATTTACGGTGGAACAGGATCGTGTTGTGGACGGTTTGCGTTCTGTTCAGCAGCAATCAGCAAAACAGGAGGACTTTTAGTCCGTTGCCAAGCAGTTTCGAGATGTTGAATAGTTACCAGAAATAATGTTAAGGAGAAGAATGATTATGGAAGATAAGGCGAGAATTCTTATTGTTGATGACAATGAGATTAACCGGGATACCCTGGAAGGGCTCATTGAATCTCTCGGCCATACAGCAATTCTCGCTGACAGCGGCAGGGAGGCTCTTGATCTTATTGGCTTGCAGCCTTACCCAGATCTTGTTTTACTGGATATTATCATGCCCGAGATGAATGGCTATGAGGTGCTCCAGTTCATAAAAAAGGATAAACGTCTTCGGGCAATTCCGGTGATTATGGTGTCTGTGGTTGACGAAATGGAGTCGGTGGTACAATGTATTGAGGCTGGTGCCGATGACTATCTGACCAAACCGTTTAATGCTCTTTTACTGAAGGCGCGTATAAATGCCTGTCTGGAAAAAAAACGGTATCATGATAAGGAACAGAAATTTAATTTCTGGCTGGCGGAAAATTACCAGAAGCTGCAGCAGGCTGAAGAGGCACGCGATTCTCTTTTTCATATGATTGTTCACGATATGAATAACCCCCTTTCCTGTATCATAGGATCAGCGCAGTTGTTGACTCTGCTTGAAGATGAGGAGGATGTGGCAGCTGACAGAGCCAAAAATTTAGAGAACATTAACAGGGCTGCCCAGCAGATTAATTCCCTGGTCACCTGTATTCTTGATATTGCCAAAATGGAAAAAGGGAAAATCCCGGTGAAAAAGACAAGCATTGAAGCGGTGCAAATGGTCAGGGAGATCAGTCGCCAGTTTGAGGATGATCTGGCCAGAAAAAATTGTCGTCTAAATGTTCAGGGAGTTATGGATAGCACTGCGTGCCTGGCAGATGAAGGACTTCTATCTCGGATTTTGCATAACCTGCTGGCAAATGCCATAAAGTATGGCTTATCTGCAGTGGAACCAGAGATTGTCCTCAGTGTCATGCCGTCAGGAGAGACCGTTCAATTGTGTGTGACTGATAATGGTGCTGGTGTCCCTGATGAACACATTGATAATATTTTTACAAAATTTTATCAAGTTGATCATAGTACGAAAGGACTGGGATTAGGTCTTACTTTTAGTAAAATGGCAGTTGAGGCCATGGGGGGCACTATCAGGGCGGAAAATAATCCGTCTGGAGGCGTTTCTTTTTGCCTGAGTCTGCCTCGGGCCTAAAAACAATTTTTTTTAATATGTTAACCGATCTATCGGAGCATTATTATGCGTGATGTATTAACGACCTGTGTGTATTGCGGCTGTGGCTGCGGTGTGTATCTCCATGAAGAAAATGGACGCATCACCGGGGCTACGGCAAGCAGCAACCATCCCGTATCCAGAAACAATCTCTGCGTGAAGGGCTGGCATCTGCATGAGTTTATCCATCAGCCCGATCGACTTACCACGCCACTGCTGCGAAAAGATGGGGAACTGACCCCGGTAAGTTGGGAAGAGGCTTTGTCCTATACTGCTCAAAAGCTGGCAGGGGTGAAAGAGAGCAGTGACGGTGAGGCAATCGGGCTCCTGGCCTCGGCTAAATGCACCAATGAAGAAAATTATCTGTTGCAGAAATTTGCCCGGGCAGTCCTACACACCAACAATATTGATCATTGTGCCCGTCTCTGACATGCCCCCACGGTGACAGGTCTTG
>PJEL010003238.1_pt1 | contig 14149 bp, 10 predicted proteins | sample 1853271 | NCBI WGS metagenome assembly PJEL01 (sample SAMN08108733, study PRJNA415343) | Invertebrate metagenome, whole genome shotgun sequencing project. | host: Globobulimina | place: Sweden: Gullmar Fjord | collected 2015-08 | reverse complement strand
ACGATGTTGTCGGATATTGTGCCACCCTTGGAATCAGAAATATTGGCATGCGTTCTATCGTCGGCGGGTCCGCACTGACGTTTGATGCTGACGGGACCGCAATGATGGATCAATCTGTACCGCAGGGTGCTTCAGGGGCACGATTGCTCTTTCAAAGCACGCAAAAGGGCACTTGTCCAAGTGAAAGGACTTCAAATGTCGTTGAAGCAACAGTGCAGTAAAGCGTTGAAATGGTGAGGAATCGCCATTGAAAGGCGTTCTGAAAACGCATCCGGGAGGACTCGAACCTCCAACCCTCGGCTTCGAAGGCCGATGCTCTATCCAATTGAGCTACGGATGCAATGGGCAAGGCGGGTACAAAGCGGCCAAATCGCTTCGCTTTCACCCCCCTCGTCCATCGGATGCGGGGGGTGCCCCCATCATAGACATTCATAATCGGCGAGCAAGAAGGCCTGAGGTGCTTTCCTGAAACCATTAGGCGCTCTACGCTAGATGCCTGAAACTGGCTATTCTTGTGCGCTGCAACGATTTGTGGTTTGCTCAGTATCGGCTGGTGTCGTGGCTCAACTAGTGTGGCTGGAAACGTGCCTTCAACGGCAACAAAGAGGTTGAACAATGGGTTTGATGGACGGTAAAAAAGGCCTGATCGTTGGTGTCGCCAACGATCGAAGTTATGCATGGTTTATCGCTGAAAGCCTGCTGAGAGAAGGGGCAGAACTGTATTTCACTCATCTGCCTGGCGAGAAAATGTCACGCCGAGCACTGGGTGCGATCAAGAGTCTGTATCCGGAGGATGGCCCTGAGCCATGGACGGGTGCGCTGGATGCGTCAGATGAAGAAGCGATGCAAAAATGCTTTGCCGAAGCAGCTGAAGCAGCGGGCGGGAAGCTAGATTTCCTGGTCCATTCCATTGCTTTCGCGGATCGAACCTACCTCGAAATCGGCAAATTCCACGAAACGCCGCGTGATGCATACATGCAGGCGATCGAAATTAGCTCATATACTTTCCTCTCGATGGCTCGAGCGATTCGTCCGTTTATGACCGAAGGCGGCTCCATTCTCGGTATGTCCTACTACGGAGCGGAAAAGGTTGTCCCGGCGTACAACGTCATGGGCGTCGCCAAATCTGCATTGGAATCCACCTGCCGGTATTTGGCGGCGGATTACGGCCGACTGGACCCTTGCATCCGCGTAAACACGATTTCAGGCGGTCCATTGCGGACATTGTCTGCGATGGGTGTGGGCGGATTTGGGCAGATGATGGATATCGTCGCCAACAAGAACCCGCTCGGCCGCAACATCGAAGGCCACGAAGTCGGCAATACCGCAGTCTGGCTGCTCAGTGATTGGGCGTCCGGCGTCACCGGCCAAACGGTCTACGTCGACGGCGGCTATTGCTCCATGGGCATGTAGCCTTGTGCCTCTGACGCTCCGGGCCTCACGCGCTCTCCCCCAACTAATCATGACCCTGCCTGACCATTGCGTCAGGCGGGGTTTTTTTGTGGATTGCCATCGGATTGACACTACCACCACAGGACATGCGCTAAAAACCCATTGAATTTGAAATCTGCCAAATTCTGCCACGAGAGCTTGAAAACCCGCCTCAATGTACCCTGATGTCATATCATTGAGGCAAGGCTGACTTCGGAGTGTGTGGTCAGTTTGGGTTCTTACGCCCTGACGAGTATGAACCTGATGGGTTGACCAACTAGGCGACGGAGTGAGGAGCATTGTTGTTTGAATGATTGGTGGATGTGGGATAACAACATCACTAGAGAGTCCATCCCTGTGACTCTCCACGTCAGACACCTCGACATTTGAATTTTTTGAATTCGTACTGCAGCGACCTTCGGGTCACGGTATTCGAATTCAGATTCGTTAATACGTTCGCATCCACGATGTTGCAATGAGCGATTTCTCATTGTGTTGTCGGCTGTGCTTCAACAAGAATCGTGAGAAAGAGTTTGCTGTCGTTCAAAACATCTGGGGCGGAGGTGGTTTGAGAGATGGATTGGTTTGGAATCGAAGTAATGTACTAGAGCATTTTGATTAAAGATGAGTAACTCCATAGGAAAGGAATAAACCTCATGGCTGAATCACAAGCAAGCATCACTGTCATCGGAGCAGATACGATTATCAAAGGCGAAATGATCGCCCAAACGCGAGCCAAGATCCTCGGGCGATTCGAAGGAACGATCGAAGCGAAAGGCTCGATTGAAGTGGCAGACAAAGCAGAATGTCTGGCAACTGTTGCCGCCAAGGTCGTACAGATCGACGGTCTGATGCAGGGTAATGTGACGGCTGGCGATACGGTGCAACTCAATGCGTCCGCTCAATTGCAAGGTGATGTCACCGCAGCAAAATTGGTCGTCGCAGAAGGCGCATCATTGGATGGACATTTTAAAATCGGAGCCGCTGCAACCAACGGTAATGCGAGTAAGCCGGCCGCATCACCCACGTCTTCCTCAGGTGGCGGTGAAGCCAAGAAGAAGTAATCCCGGATAGTTTGTGTCATCCAATACGATGTGAATCATTGGAATGGTGACCATGCGTGTCAGCGACGTATTCGTTGTATCTACACCCATCGCTTCGTCATTGAATAGGCGAATGTGTGGCGACAGTATTGCGACATTACATTGTTGGGCTGCTTCATCATATCAAAGGTTGTCACCTGATTGGATCGCCGAATCCTGTAGCGCGATACATGCGCTGCGGTGTTGGTATTTAAAGTGCGCTGTGTATGCAGCCTGTCTGACGATCTATGGCTCGTAAAAAAGTCAACGGACATTATCACGTCTACTGCTATATGTGTGGCCATCTCATTGAGGTCGCGCATCGCACTATGAGTACGTCCTGTCCCGGCTGCCACAAGCCCGTCATGGTCGAGAATATCACGATCAAAGGCTACAAAGGTGTCAACCGTGTCGAGACGACAGGGACGCTCCATGTGACCAAACGTGGGCGTGTGGTTGCGCAGCACGAAGTGGTCGCGTTTGGTGGGATAGAAGTGCATGGCCAGTTGCATTGCAAGGAAGCACGATCCGCAGGTCCCGTGATACTCAAAGCGGGCTGCGATTGGAAAGGGGATCTGACCGCTCCTTCGCTCATTGTTGAAAAAGGGGCGATGATCCAAGGCGGGCATTTCCGTATTCCAGTTGATCCGTTGGCGGACCATCGACATCAGATGGCTGATGTCAAAGTCAACAAGACTGCATCGAAGGCAACCGTTCAACGGAAGAAGCCGTTGCGATCGACAGCAGTGGATGAATCGGCTTCACCAGCAAAAACGTCAGCAGTCGCAAAGACGACCAGGACGACTGATCCCAAAGCATCACCACCTGTGACATCTTCGAAGACGACAAAGAAGATTCCACCAACTTCCAAGGGCACTGCTCCTCGCCCCGTGGTGTTGCGCAGTCAACCAGTGGTGACGACCACGCCATCTGAATCGTTATTGCCATCAACGTCAGGCCCAGCCAAGAAGGTCACTTCGAAGAAGAAGAAAAAGGTGACCAAGAAAAAGAAGGTTGTGGCTAAGAAGGTTTCGACGGCAGCCAAAGAGCCTGAGCCTGTTGCTTTGCAACCCGTTACCAAGAAAAAGATAACGACCAAGAAGAAAAAGAAAGTCACCAAAAAGAAGGTGACGAAGAAAAAGAAGAAAAAGGTTCTCAAGAAAGTGACATCCAAGAAGACCGGCTCGAAATAGGCACAAAAGCCGGCCCGTATGGATGAGGCTTTGGCCAAATCTGAGGTTTATGATCTCAGGCGTTGCCCCTATTCTGCGTACCTGAGGAGTGAATTGATATCAAATCTTGCCTCACGGCCTGCAATCGCCGAAAAACCTTACTTGATTCGGTTCAAACGTGGCCTTGACTGGTTGCATAGAGGCCTTCTTTCGCTATACTGAAGGACCGGCTGTAATCGGCGGCCGGCCGTCGGTTCATTTCCATGACCCGATCTTTATATATGTTTCGCACGGAAGGGCGTTTCCATCTACGGGAGAAGGAAACGCGTCCAACGGTGCAGTCCTAAGCGCCCTGGGCGGTGTGTCCCTGCTTTCGGGATCGGATTTCCGAAATGCTGGCGGTGTCGTTACCCCATCATTTCTTGAATCCACGACGTTGTTGTATGTTGTATTGCAACGTTGCTGAACGCAGGCCGATTGTTCTCACTGCCGGTGTCGCTGTGCCCACAGCAGGCTTCGAAAGAGCCACCAAATCTTGGGCATTGAGGAGTTTTTACGAATGGCTGAAAATACTACCAAATCACTCGTCAACGATCTTATCGAAGCCGGTATCCACTTCGGGCAACGCAGCTCGTCTTGGAACCCGAAGATGAGCCGCTTCATTTACGGCAAGCGGAACGGCATCCATATCATTGACATTCGCGAGACCGTCAAAGGTCTGCTCCGGGCAAAGAAATTTGTTCAGCAAACCGTCGCGGGTGGCAAAGATGTTTGCTTTGTTGGCACCAAACGACAAGCTCGCGAAATCCTGCAGCAGCGGGTCGGCGATGTCAAAATGCACTGGGTTACCGAACGCTGGCTGGGCGGCACGCTCACCAACTTCCGGACCATTCGATCTCGACTCAAGCGACTCGAAGAACTCGAACGCATCGAAGAGTCAGGCGAAATCGCATCGTACTCCAAGAAAATGGAATCCCAATTGCGTCGCGAACGCAAAAAGATTACCCGTAACTTGCAAGGCATTCGTAATATGTCCAAGTTGCCCGGCGTAATCGTGGCGGTCGATGTCAATCGCGAGAAGAACGCACTCCTCGAAGCTCGCAAACTTGGTATTCCAACCGTCTGTTTGATCGACTCCGATGGCGATCCGGACATGGTCGACATTCCGATCCCCGGCAACGATGACTCCATGCGATCCATCGATGTTGCGATCCGTGAATTGTGTGCGGCCATCCTCGAAGGCAAGAACCAGCGTGTGATCGCTACACGAGGTGAAGGTACTGGTGGCGATGAGAGCAAAGCTGCATCTGCATCCGGTGATAAATCCGATGCTCCACGACGCAGCCGACGTGCCCGCTACCGTGCGGATGACACATCCTCCAACGCTGCTGCTGCTGCTGCATCGCCCGGCGATGACGCGCAGGGAAGTGCCGCCGCCGCTGAATCCAAATTGGAAACACCTGCCCCGGCCGCAGTTGCCGCCGAAAAAACCGAAGGCTAATAGTCGATTCTTTGAGCGTAACTTCTCAATTGTGAAACTATACAATACAACAACTTGCATAAGAAACAGCCGGCTGCTCGATGATTACACTCGGGCAGCGGCTTGATTGATGATAACGATTTGGAGCAGATCTACGATGAGTATTAGCGCGAAAGAAGTCATGGCCCTCCGTCAACGGACCGGCCTCGGCATGATGGATTGTAAAAAAGCTTTGACCGAATGCGACGGCGATGCAGATGCCGCTGAAGAAGCGCTTCGCAAGAAACTCAAAGGTAAAATGGATGCTCGTACCGAACGATCTGCCTCAGAAGGCCGACTCGCAGTTGCTAGCGCTGATGACAACAAGAGTGTCGCGGTGATTGAAATCAACACCGAGACTGACTTCACCGCTCGTAATGATTACACCGCAGAAATGTCCGGCAAGATTGCAGGCATCATTCTGGGCGGTTCAGCGGGTGAAGCTGCTGCGGATGACACGATCGCTAAGATCATGGATGAAGTCCGAATCAAGACAGGCGAAAATGCATCGTACCGTCGTGGCGTCAAGCTCGAAGGTGAGCATTGCGGTTTCTACCTTCATCACGATAATCAAAAAGCAGTTGTCCTCAGCCTGAGTGGCAAAGTGGATGATGATGTCATCGCAGGTATCTGCATGCATATCACTGCCCATGTGCCCACACCCGTTGGCGTTGATGCTTCGGATGTTTCCGAAGATGAACTGACCAAGGTGCGTGAACAAGCTGAAGAAGATGCCAAAGAGCAAGGCAAGAATCCCGAGATTGCTTCGAAGATGGCGGAAGGCCGCGTCCGTAAATATCTCGCAGAAAACACACTGCTTGGCCAAAAGTATGTCAAGGATCCCGAAGGCAAGATGACCGTCAAAGATCTTCTTCCCGAAGGTGTCACGGTCAACAAGTTTGCCCGGTATGTCGTCGGCCTGTAAAACGTCCGAACGCTTGACGAAACGAATTCAATTGTTATCCACACGGGATGATGCACGACCGCATCATCCCGTTTTTTTGTTTTTCAATGTTCGCTACGCGCAGCCGACAATCTAATCACCGCCCAGACATCGGGTGTACTGGTCATCGGCCCCTCTTCATGACTTCATGTTCGTAATCTCACTCAGTCGTTTCGGCTTTCGAACCATGGAGATCATTCGAATGACTTATGCTGCGACTAATCTCTTCACGTAGAATGTCTTTGAACACAAAATAGAATCCGATAGGAAAGAAAAGAAGCGCACAAACAAAGATCGCTATACCAATGACCTTTGTTTCGGGATTGGACATTAGAGCATGTATGTCCCGATGAGTGGTAAAATGCAAACTCGTGAAATGGAATGCAATGGATGTCAGGATTAATGAAGTCTGGTATTTTCGGGTAGCAGCCTTCCAATACTGAGCAGCAACTGAATCGTTCAATTCCTTCAGTTGTGGGCAGACCAGCCTCGCCACAGACAATCTTAGATTTTCAAACATTCTTGCTCCTTGCGTCAAACGAACACTCATCAAATGAAAATACAATTTGACCTTTGAACTGATTGGCGTAACACGATGATCCACTCACCATCGCAAAACGCCTTTACCTTAGTTCCTTTATCGCAATTGCGCATCGTTCGCGAGCAGATACCATCGCTGCTTCAAGGACGAGTTGTGTTTCAAATGCATCTGCAAAATCTGGCAAGGGTACTTCGGGCGTGTTCCCCGCAATGGCGTTGACACAATCGGCTGCCTGGTTCACAAATGTATGTTCATACCCAATGATGTGCGCGTCCGGCCACCATGCATGGACATACGGATGTGCGTCAGCATTTGTGCACATAATGTTTGTCCAGCCTTGGGTGGCGGCATTACTTGAATCTGAAGCATCAAAATATTCAAGTTCATTCATGCGCTCAAGGTCGAACCGCAATGATCCATATTCGCCATTGATCTCAATCCTGTTGCGATTCATGTTGCCTGTCGCCAATCGAGTTGCCTCAAAGGATGCGACGGTTCCACTCTTGAATTGCGCAAGGAAGAGTGTGCAATCATCAACCGTGCTCTTGCCAAACTTCTTCTTTGCTCCACGTCTTGGTTTGGTCCCAGCTGTATCACTGATGATCTCCCGCTTGGTAACAAAGGTCTTGGCCACGGCACCGGTGACCTCGACGATGCTGTCGCCCGTAATGAACCGCGCCAAGTCGACGATGTGCGCGTTCAGATCGCCATGCGCGCCGGAGCCTGCAAATTTGGATTGAAATCGCCAAAGCAGGGGGGTGTCAGGTCCGCCCCAATCTTGCAAATAGGATGCCCGCACATGATAAATCTTGCCCAGCGTGCCTGCCTGCACCATGCGGTGTGCTAATGCAATCGCGGGACAACGGCGGTAGTTGAACCAGACGAATGTCTGTACCTTGCGGCGTTTGGCCTTCTTTGCTGCTTGCATCATCTGCCGTGCTTCATCGAGCGTACCCGCTAACGGCTTTTCACAGGTGACGTGCTTGCCCGCTTCGATGGCTGCGATCGCGTGCTCCATATGCACATGGTTCGGCGTCGCCAAATCCACCAATGCGATGTCAGGATTTGAAGTGATCTGGTCAAATGAACCCGAACCTGATACGTGATGCGACCAACCCCATCGCTGGGCGAAGTCGGCTGTCGCTTCCGGATCACGTGCAAAGACGGTGTGCTGATGGACCGGACGAGGGAGATTGAAGAATTTGTTCGCCTGGCTCCATGCATTGGAATGGGCGCGGCCCATGAATTGGGAGCCAACCATCGCCACGGAAAGGGGGGTTGCGGTGCGTGCAATTCGTTTGGCCATTACTGTCTTCATCCTATTCCGGTCGTTGAGTGCCCGTCATACGCTGACGCAAGGCGTCGTTCCCTCTCATCATATGCGGTTTCGCCTAGAAGGGGATTCGCTTTGCTCAATCTGCACAAGTGCGTTCGACAAAATTGATAAACGGAGCGCAAACATTGAAAAAACTTCACAATTCGAGCGAAACTAACCGATACGCCCTTGACAGCAACGAGGATGCGGCTAAATTAGGCTACATACGCAGCGGTTGCGCAACGAAAGTAGCGCCCCTGATTACGATATAGAGTCCCTAACACACCTAACGGAGCAATGGAACACCTGCAATGAAGAGTCACTACGAATCACGACAACTCGGCTGCATCGGCACATTGAATGCTGATGATATACGCGCAGATGGACTGCTTTCGTATGTAGATTCCTCACCGCTCTTTGTCATCGCTTTCAGCAACAATGATTCTGGTGTACCGCAGCAACAAGATACAACTCAACGTCCGCCGATGGTATTGGTTAGGTAGCTTCGCACTCACAATTTGATGAGTGCACACGCACTTCCCACCACCCCGGAGGACACATCCTCCGGGGTGGTTTCGTTTTGTCAAATCCTTGCGTAACCCCTCAAAACAAGTATTTCTGATGATATCCCTTGAAAGGAGATTCAACATGCAACAAACGATTTCTCGAGTGATGAGGCCAAGCTGGCTGTAGAAGGCAGGTCTCATTCCATAATTTGATTTGAGCTTCAAGACGCCTCTTCAAAACGATGAGGCAACCTGCTCGGCATTGAAACCGTTGCCGACCAACGCTATCGGTGCGCTCAGATGTTCTGGGTGATTGAAAAGTTGATTGGCAGACGAATTGAAAACTGTTGCACCGTATCGGCTGCAACCAAACGAAAGGAGACAACATGATGTTGTCCGCACACGTCAAGGCCCGGGACGCTATACCCGGAAACAGATTGCGAAGACGGCGAATGCGTCGTCGAATAGTGGCAGGGAGCCGTCGAGTGTTTCGACAGGCTCGCTGGTCCGTAGGATTGGTCATGCGAGGTCGAAAATCAAACGCGGTTGCTGAGATGCGCGATTTCTATCGGCGACATCAGGGCGATGCGGCGTTCAAGATAGAGCAAGATCGCAAGCTCAAACGTGCATTGCGATCCTCTTCGCCTGCATCAATCGCATCACCACCCAGCCAACTGTGGCAGTAGTATCACTTTGAATTCACTTCTTGGGAGAGATGAGAAAAGGACAAATGATCATGACTACAAATCCAAATCGAATCAGCTTGAATGGCATCCAAACCCGACCACATGGTTTCGGCAAAAACGTTGATCGCCAGCGAGGTTACGCCCTTGCATCGCGATTGCAGTGGGGGAGCATCTTTCTCCTGTGGCTCATATTGTCTCCCGTTTGGCGGGGGGTTTTGCCTCCTCCTTGATGGCTTCACGATCAAGCCATCAAAGTCAGGCGGCCAGCCCGATTGAGAATATTGGAGAGCGGTAACCCCGCGACTTTGCTAGTAGGTACAGATGAAGCGTCCGCACAATCCATAGTGCGGACGCTTCTATCAATCACTCCCCCCAAGCAATTACATAAGTCTGTGAGGCCCAAAGATGATCACTGGCTAACCACAGCAACCCAAGCTCATTCATGATCACCGTTCAGTCAAAGAGCGATGCGATGAGTCGCAGGGCTGGGTCGCGGTCTCTATCCATGACGATGAGTGCAGAGATATTATGAGTGGAGATCGACCCGAACGCGTTGATGGTCGAAGCAGTATGCGCATTGACAGTAATGAGTTGGTGATCACTTGAGCTATAGCCCCACAGCTCGTCGACAATGTCATCACTCGTAGGATCGGGAGTTCGATACTCCAGCCCATCAAGATTGTCGTAGCTCAACTGTCCAATTGCTGTTTCAGAACCTGTCGATAAATCAATCGATCGCAATTCTGTCCCGTGGCTTGCGACAAAGGTGCCGTCGGGCATTATGGATAGGTTAGCATATGTACCTTCCAACTGTTGCATCGGTGTAGCGTTACCAGTTGTATGATCAATCTGCACCAACCATGCAGCACCATCATCGCTGGACGCAATTGCAAAGAGCGATGGATCAGATAGCGTTGAATCATCCTCCGCCTGCTCACCAAGGGTGACCAGATCGACCGAAGGGATCATCATCTCACCAAGGTCCGCGGAAGGTCCGCCCTTGGCTAACACGCCCGTGCTAGATTCGGTGGGCAAATAATGTTGGTCCAGTACGATGGTGAACGATCCGCCTGTGAAGTCCTCCTCGACATCCCATTTGATGCCGAAATAACCGGTTGATCCGTCAATTCCGAGATCATATCCACTCGTCGTTCCATCCACGACCACATGCGATGGGTCCAATGCAAGATCCCAATGGCTTAGGTCTTTTCCGCCTGCTAACTCCGAGACGCGATAGGTCCAACTGCTCGTACCATCTGAGTTATACCCAAATTCCACTAATGCAATATCATACGCATCAACACCATCGCTATCAGCAAGAATCGTAGAACTCGCTGGCAGCGCGAGATCGTCGCCACATGACGCACTTGATGTTGGCAACAGAGCTTGGCCATATGTTAGTCCACTTACATTCCCAAACGCCATCGGCGAGGACACCATCGTGGTTTGACCGGTAGTCATATGAATACGAACCAACTGTGCACTCGTGCTGTTCAGGTTCCACATGGAGTACACATGCGTACTGCTTGGTTGATAAGCGAGCCCATTCAAGCCGGTGAGGACGGTTCCATTCGAAAGAGTGGCGGCACCAACATCGCTTGCATCACCAGTCGAAAGATCACATCGCACAAGTGTACCAGTGGTACCATCCAATCCGTAGATGACCGAATCCGGTGCCGATGATTCGCCTGAGCTCTGAGCGTTCGCAAGAGCAGGAACGCACGCAATCATGGCTCCGAAAGCGGTCGTACGAAGGAGGCTGAAGCAGGAAGTGCAGATGATCATAGTTGAGTCCAGACAGTTTGGGGGAATGAGTAACCGGTGCCATGCCCGTTCGTGTAGTTTCATACGGTAATCATGCAGGTAGGGGGGAGAAGGATCGCGAGGTTATTGGGCCTCGATTCCACCAAGCCCTTACTTGATGATGATGGTGGTTGAAAGCCATGGGCAAGCTCCTTGGAGGGCAGTTCAGTTGGATGACAACATCCAACATTAGAAGGATCGAATTCAGCGTCGACGTAAGGGCTCGACACCTACAGAATTAGCCAATCGATTACCTCATCGATCTGGCTGGAGAAGATGGACAAACAGCAGCTGGAAAACTGGTAAATCTGTGCAGTTAAGTCGGGATCATGCGACGCATTTGCCGCTGTCAAAGGAGGCAGCTTGTGCGGCCAACAAGGGATGGCTAGGATCAATGAAGGCGATCATCTGACCGCTTTCCAATGTCGTGGCTGGCGACGGATCGTGCCTCGATACTGCTCTGCTATCAGAGTATAATGTTGCTCACGATAAGAGATGTGCTCTGAAGTGTTCCGAGCGATCTCGGCTACTTGTTTATAGAAGGAACCTATTGCGATGCAAAAGATTGATATTCATTATTGCGGGATGTGAAATTATGAACCCAAGGCCGCCAGTTTGGCGGCAGAGCTTAAAGAAGCCTTCAACGTTGATGCCAACTTGATTGAAGGATCAGGCGGCATCTTCGAAGTCTTCGTCGATGGAACGAATGTATTCTCAAAAGAGAAAGAGGACCGCTTCCCCGAACCGGGCGAAGTGACCGGACTCTTAAAGAATGCATAATCGACTCCGCTTGTCATGTACAAGCAATAGAAGACTGCGATGATCGCTACTCGAAGTACGTGTACCTAGTAACACCAACAACAACAGTACACATACAAACACCGAGTGTTCCCGCAAACGCATTTTCAAGACACGTGCAGCCAAACCGGCTGCACGTGTTTTCGTTTTTGACTATACTTTCTGTGAACAAACGCAGAGTTGCATCGTCAAATGAGATAGCGTTGACGTTCTTGTTCATTGTGAATCAGAAGAAGGCGAATGATTGGTGTGCCCATGGATGACTCATCTTCACTGTCGAATGCAACAAGCACTGATGGTTCTACTGATGGCAGAAGAAACATGCGGCTGCTGGCGTTAACGATGCTGCTGGTCCTTTTGCTTGGTGCAACTACTTCCCTTGCGGTGTCTTGGGGGTTTGCGATGAACCTCTATCCCTATTCAAAATACATTGGGGGAGATATCTGGCATGATGATGGAATGGTCTTGCGAAACATCGCGTATACAGGATTTCAGACCGTCCGTGTAGAGAATTGGAGAGGAAACCAATCTAAGGAGAGATTACGATCACAATTGGAAGCTCACTCCCTTCACGGCTGGAGTGATGTCCCGATGCATGTGTATCCGGAGTATGCGCATTATACCGCTGAGGCTTCCGGTTGGCCCTTTGTTTGTCTGAAGGCAACATATCACAATGTGAATAGAAGTGAACTTGGTCTGCCTTCATGGACTCAAGAATGGACCGAACAAGTACAACATGGCATTCGGGCAGGAATTGAAGAGGGAGAGGGAGTCTCGCGATATTTTCAAGGGACACAAGGGGGGTATTTCCATCCAAGTCTGGCGTACTCCGAGTTTTCCATTGTCGTACTTCCAACGAAGCCTATCTGGATCGGATTTGCGCTCAACACACTGTTCTGGAGTTTGCCATGGTTAGCTTTCCTACTCGTTTGTGCAGTATCGAAATTATGGATCCAGAGAAGACGCTGCAGGAGAGGCTTCTGCGTGCAATGCAAGTACTCTCTGCAGGGGCTACCCACCGACACTCACAGCAAAGAATCATCGCTTGATCTAGTGTGCCCGGAATGCGGGTGGTTACAAGGAGGTCGGCCACATTGTTTCCCATCATGGACAAATGGTATCCTGATCGCAATTCTCCTCATGGGTGTTGCAGGTCTAAGTGGAGGCGTGGGGTATCACTCTTCTACATTAGGCAGACTCCCCTCAATTCACTTGGCAGCACTAGAAGGCGATTTGCAGACTATACAGCGAGCATTAAGGAATGGTGTTTCGATTGATCATGTCGTTGACAACGGTCCGAAGGAGATACGAGGCACTACTCCATTAATGTGGGCTGCCATGGGAAACCATTACGAGATCGTGGAGTATCTAATCCGCGAGGGGGCTGATGCTAGCATCCGAAATCTGCATGATGGAGCGCAGGTGATACACTATGCAGCAGGCACATCCAGTCTGCCCATCGTGCAAACACTTGTAGAGCATGGTAGTGATACTGATGCTGCTACAAATACGAGCAGTGATCGCCCACTTCATATGGCCATCCAATCAAACACTGACCGCTCAATTGCACGGTATCTCATTGAGTCGGGAGCACAGTTGGATACCCCATGTTCGAGATACGGTGGCTCGCCGCTCATGATAGCGATCAGTCAAGACAGGCCCGATATTGCGAATTTGCTCATCGAACACGGAGCCACATTAGAGTTCGCTTGCTCCGAAAATCAAACGGCAATGATCTATGCTACTTATTTTGGCCCGAAGTGGGTGCAGTTTTTGCTTGATGCGGGATACCAAGTGTCGACGATGGGAGATGCATCTCTGTTGTGTGAAGCCATTGGGAATGGCGAGAACACTGTTCCAACGCTGCATCTTCTTATAGAGGCCGGCCTGTCACCAAACGGTGTAGGAGTCACTCAATCCTCTAATTGCATTCCACTCTTTCAGGCAGCGGAGAGCGAGGACCTCGCCGCGTTTCAAGCGCTCATAGAAGCAGGAGCCAATTTGAACATCAGAAACGAGAGAGGAGAGACCTTTCTGTTTCCAGACGATCTAAAGTTTGGAAATGGGTGGGGATATGACCCCGATTGGCAAGCATATTTACGAACACTCGACCTCGATATCGTTGCTGAGGACATCAATGGTCAAACGGCAGTCATGAGTCAAGCTCGATTTGGAAACGTAGAGGCAGTGCGGTTCCTTCTAGACCTTGGGGCGAATCCGACATTCACAACAACCGCTGATGATAATTGGTCGCCCTATAGATTGGACTTAGTCGAGAAATATCCCCTAAACACACCTCTTGGAGTACGTAGCGAGATACGTCAGCTTTTCCTAAAGGCGAACGCTAAACAGA